>OLGZ01001742.1_pt1 | contig 11546 bp, 8 predicted proteins | sample 1605981 | NCBI WGS metagenome assembly OLGZ01 (sample SAMN03283291) | human gut metagenome | biome: human-associated habitat; material: feces | host: Homo sapiens | place: Peru | collected 2012 | reverse complement strand
CGGATGTATCTGCCGTATAAAAATGTGTATAAAAGGCCGTTTTGCTCAAATATAAAGGTCTTGAAAAGGAGAAAAAATGAAAGGATTTAACAAAATTTGGCGTTTGTTGCTGTCATCCCCGAAGGTTTCTGTCGGGGATCTGGTTTTATTCAAAAAGGAAAAAGACAGATTCCCGAACCCTGCGGGCCGCCTCACACTCGGGAATGATAACTTTATGAAAAAAGAAGGTCATCCTGAACTTGTTTCAGGATCTACATCTTGGGTTGTGAACCGTGGATTTACCTTAATTGAACTCTTGGTCGTTGTCCTCATTATCGGTATTTTGGCGGGGGTAGCATTGCCGCAATACCAAAAAGCCGTGGCAAAGGCGCGCTATACGCAAATGATTACGGCGGGGAAATCACTCAAAGACGCAATGGAATTATATTATATGGCAAACGGGGATTACCCCGTATTTTGGAGTGATTTAGATATTACTTACCCCGGATGTAGTGAGGGTACGGGGCGGTATATGCTTTGGTGCGATAAATTTGCGGTGGATATGTTTGCGGGAAGCAATAAGAACCTTCTTTTTTGGGATACTTATGGAATTGAAAATGGGGGCAGAGAACAATCTACGGCTGAAATTTCTTCTAAAAGCCAAGCCACTTATACCGTTTGGTTAGACCAATCAGCCAATCCCGGCAAAACCTCTTGCAATAGCAGAATTGCGGGCCTTTGCCAAAGTATGGGCTTTTGATTGAATCTATATAAAAAGCACCCCGGGTTGTAAAAGCCCGGGGTGTTACTTTAAAAGCGTTTATTATTTCGCTTCTTCTTTTTTATCGTCCAAAGCGCAGGGCACTTTGGGGCTGGCGGCGACTAAGTCTTTAATCGGCTTAATGACTTGGGCTTGTTTCTTCATAGTGCAGGGGCCGCCAATACATCCCCCTTTGCAACTCATTACTTCCAACAGTTGGAAATCGCCCGCGCCTTTGGCAAACGCGTTGAGCATTAACATAGCCTTTTTGTCCAAGCCGTTAATGGCCATTTTCTTAAAGGGACGTTTGCCCGCAATCGCGTTTTCTACTGCTTGGGCCACGCCACCGGTTACGCCATAGTAACGGGCCTCGCCGGAGATAGACGGGTCAAGCGGCATTTCTTCGCACTCGGCTGGGTTAATACCTTTGGCTTCCAGCATAGCGCCCAATTCTTCGTATGTCATTACATAATCAATATTGGGGTCGTCCATCCCTTCCACACGTTTGGACACGCACGGACCGACAAAAACGGTAATAAAACCGTTTTTCTTTTCAATATCGGCGGTGTAAGAAGCCGGGGTCTTGGTGTGGGAAACAAAATCTTTCAAAGCCGGCAAATGCTTTTTGACGGCTTGTACCCACGCCGCACAGCAGGAGGTGGTCATAAAGCGCGCACCGTTTTCCAAGCGTTCTACGAGTTCGCGCGCCTCGTTGGCGGTGGTAATGTCCGCGCCCAGGGCCACTTCGGTTACTTTGTCAAAGCCCGCCTTTTTGATAGCGGTCATTAACTGCGGTAAGGTGCAGTCAAACTGGCCGACGATAGACGGCGCAATCATAGCGCATACTTTGTGGGTGCTCTTTAATTGGCTCAAAATATCAATTAACTGGCTGCGCTCCATAATGGCGCCAAAGGGGCACGCATCCATACAGTGCCCGCAGGAAATACACTTGTCAAAATCAATTTCGGCAAAACCGTTTTCGCCTTTGTGGATAGCGTTTACCGGGCAGGATTGTTCGCACGGAACAGGTACATAGGTAATAGCGTTGTAAGGGCAGACGGCCTTGCATTGTCCGCAATTTTTACATTTATCCGGATCAATATGGGAGCGTCCGTCGGCAAACGAAATAGCGCCGAATTTGCAGGCCTGTTGGCACGGGCGCGCCAAGCAGCCTTGGCAGGCTTCGGTTACCAGGTGGCGTGCTTTTACGCAGCCTTTACAGGCAATATCCATTACGGTCAGCGGTGTTTCCGGCACGGCCTTGCGCAAGAGGGCTTCTTTGGCATATTCGTTAAGCGACGTGGCTTCGTCGTCTTGTTCTACGCTTCCGCCCAACGCGGCTAACGTGCGGGCGCGAAAGACGGCCCGTTCTTTGTAAATGCAGCAGCGCACCGTAGATTTGGAATCTTTCGGTAGCACTTCAAAGGGAATAGCATACGCTTTGGTTTCAAGCGTACCTTTATCAAACGCGGCAACCACTTTTTTAAGGGCTTCGCGTTTAAAATACACGGCTTTATTGTCAGAGATATTCATAATTCTTATATTTTACCATATTTGTATTGGGCTTTTAGGCTTCTAGGCGGGCGAACAGCATATTATGGTCCGACCCGCGTGTAACGCGTACACCGGAGGTTTTTACACGCAAGCCCCGTACGAACAGATAATCTACCGGGCGACCCAAACAGCGGGTGCGTGTATCCGGCTCAAACGGCACTTCGCTTAGCCCGGCGGCGCGGGCCATTTGGTGCAAAAGTCTGCGGCGTTTGAGACTCCACGCATTGAAATCTCCTCCCAAAAGTACGGGGCCGCTATAATTTAGCAATAGTTCGGCGGCGCGTTTTAAATTGGTGTCAAAAGATTTTAAACCCCTGAAATTAATGGCGTGGATGTTGATAACAAGCAAGGCTCGTTCCCCGTCCAAAGGAATAAGGGTGGCCAGCATCATTTTAGGCACGCGCAAAAAAGGTTCTCTCTCTCCTGCTTTAAAAGCAATTTTAAGCGGGCGCGCCACGCATCCCGTAGCCACCCCTGTGGGGCTGTTGTGGCGGGATAAGAAACTGACGGCCCCGCTCCAATGATAGGGCGTTTGCTCCATTATTTCAAGCACTTGGGGGGAACGGCGCACCTCTTGCGCCAAAAATAAATCCGCGGCGGCGGCTGCTTTTTTAAATTCTTCACCCCACGGTTTTTGCTTGCTCTTTTGCCAGTTCCAAATGCACACGGTAAAGCATTTGGGGAGTATACTTGCGGTGGGGCGGCCGTGTTGCAGCAGAATTTTATCGGCTTGGGGTTGTTTGTAAAACATATTAATAATAGGGGGTTAATAATTTAAACGCATTGTTGCGCAAGGTGCGCCAAAAGGGCGGTTTTTCTTTTTCCCATTTTTCAAGAAATGCTCCGGCTTTTTTACGGGCGATTATTTGGGCCAACTGTCCGGCGAGTTGTTTGTCGGTGCATTCCATATTGCACTCAAAGTTTAATTTAAAACTGCGTACGTCCCAGTTAGCCGAACCGACAAAAATCCAGGCTTTGTCCACCAGTACAATTTTGCTATGGTCAAAGGGCGGGCGGGTGCGGTAGATTTTTACACCCTTTTTAAGTAATTTGGCAAAGTTTGCGCGCATAGCGTAATCCATACCGAAAATATTGCTTTTGGAAGGCAAAATAATTTCTACGCGGACACCCCGCATAGCAGTTACTTCCAAGGCGGACAAAATATTGCTCTCCGGCAGGAAATAAGGGGTAACAATGCTTACGCTGTGCTGTGCGCAGGACAGCGCGCCCAAAATCAGTTGTTCCAGTTTGCCGTAGTCGCTGTCCGGACCGTCGGGAATAATGCGTGCGGGCATATCTCCGGGCAGCCTTTTGGAGTCGTTAAAGGAAATGGGTGTAAAATGGTCCTTGCCCGCAAAGAGCCAGTCCTCTTCAAACACGCGCGACATTTGGTCCACCACCGGGCCGGAAACTTTAAAGGTAATGTCCTGTATCGGTTCCTTGGGGTTTGTTTTAACGAGGTTCCCTGCGGCAATATTCATCCCGCCGAAAACGGCAGTCTCTCCGTCCACAATTAAAATTTTGCGGTGATTGCGTAAATTAACAAAAGGCAAATTAATGGGGCTTTTAGACGGTAAGAAAACGGCAAAATCAAGCCCCTTTATTTTGCGCAGGGCGGCATCAATCGTAGGCTTGGAATAGTTCAGTCCCACTCCGTCCACCAATACTTTTACCTTGGCGCCGTTTTTAACGGCTTGTTTTAAAGCGGGGATAAAAAGTTGTCCGGCGCGGTCGTTATCAAAGATATAACTTTGCAGTAAAACTTCTTGTTTGGCCTCTGCAATCAGGCGGCACATTTCCGGATAGGCTTCATCCCCGTTTACCAAGGCTTCTGCCCGGTTACCGAAAGAAAAAAGTTGCGGGTGAACTTTGTACCCTAACCGCAAAAGTTGCAAAAAGGGGAGCGGAATTTCTTTGCGGATTTCTTGCTCGGTTTTTCCTGTTATGGCCATTAGGTTTGGGCCTTTGTTGCGCAGAGACAAGGCCTTGCGGCGGATACGGTTAATGCCAAACAGGACATACATAATGCTGCCCAACAGCGGAGCCAGCCACACCAGGCCAATCCAACCGATAGAACTTTTTACGTCGTCCTTATAGCGCAAAATATGCCCCGTTACAAAAATTTGCAAGAGGATATATAAGGCACCGGCAATACTAAAAGATGAAAGAGATACCGTATCCATATTTCTATTATAGGAAATCTGTTCACACACGCAACAAAAAGCCCGCCACGGGGCGGGCTTTAAAAGGGTTAGTTAAGCGGCGTTCCTGCCGGAATTTTGCTCGGTGTAAGCGCGGGCAGCGGCGTTGCGTTTACGGCGCGGGGCATATAGGCTTGGTCGGTTGCCGTTCCGCCGGATACAAGGGCTTTGCGTGTGGGGCGCTGTTGCTTTTGGCGGGCTTGTTGCCCGGCCTGTTCCCGTGCGGTTTGGGCCTCTTTTTCTTGTTTGGCAAGGGCTTTATTGGCTTGGGAGAGTTTAGTAGTGTACTCCGTAAAGGCTTTTTCGCCGGATAAAATGTCTTTTAAAGAGTCTCCTTCAAACACAAAATAAGTAGGCGCCGGCGTTGGGTGGTTTACATCTGTATATTCCAAGCGATAAACGGAATAGGTTTTATTAGTCGCTTTGTCCAGCAAATTAGTAAGTGTCGCCCTGGATTCGTAAGTGCGCAAAAAGTCGCGCTGGCTGACCCCTAAATTAACACCGTATTTTAGGTTGACGGCTAACACATCGGCTATGTCGGCCGCACACGCGACAAAGGTTTGCGGGTCTTGGGCTTTAAACAGAAATTTGCGGTAGTCGCCGTCGTCGCTTCCGTAACGGACATAAGCATACCTTTTTCCGTTTTGGGCGCGGATAATTCTATCGGCGGATGACACGTTTTCTACTTGGTAGAGTACATAAGTTTTATCTTTCCCGCGAAAAAGACGCGTGAGTTGCCGGGCATTTTTGTTCCAAACGGAAATACCTTGGCGCGGAGAGGAACTCTCCCCGTGCATTTCAATCACAATTTCCGGTTCGGGTGTGGCTCGCGCGGTTGCCCCTAATGCGAGGAAACATAAAAAGCCTGCAATTATCCATCTGCTCATAATATCTCCTAATCAAAAAGTCCGGTGGTTAAATACCGTTCTCCCCCGTCTGGCAACAAGACAACAATATTTTTGCCCTTGTTTTCGGGCCGTTTGGCAAGTTCCAAGGCGGCCCACAACGCGGCTCCGCCGGATATACCGGGCAAGAGGCCTTCTTTTTCGCCCAATTCGCGTGCGGTTTGACGGGCATCCACCGTTTTGACAGGGAGGATTTCATCCAGTACACTCCTGTCCAAATTTCCCGGCACAAAGTTGGCCCCAATGCCCTGTATGCCGTGCGGCCCGGCTTTACCCGCAGACAAGAGGGGGGATTCGGCGGGTTCCACGGCTACGATTTGGATGTGCGGGTTTTGCTTTTTTAAATAACGGCCTACCCCGCTAATCGTTCCGCCGGTGCCCACTCCGGCTACAAAAATATCTGCTTTTCCGTTTAAGGCGTGCCAAATTTCCGGTCCGGTGGTTTCCTCGTGTGCGCGGGGGTTATTAGGATTGTCAAACTGGCCGGGCATAAAGGCTCCGGGCGTTTCTTGTACTATTTTTACAGCGGCTTCTACGGCCCCCTTCATTCCTTCTTCCTTGGGGGTAAGAACAATTTGCGCCCCTAACGCTTTTACCAGTTTCACGCGCTCTGCGCTCATACTTTCGGGCATAGTCAAAATCATTTTGTATCCGCGTGCGGCGGCCAAAAACGCAAGTGCAATACCCGTATTTCCGCTGGTGGGTTCTACTACGGTGCCGCCGGGGAGCAGTTTCCCTTCGTTCTCGGCTGCATTTAACATATATAAGGCGGCGCGGTCCTTTACGCTGTACGGGTTAAACATTTCCAGTTTGGCCCAAATGTGCGCGGGTGCGGTGTTAATTCTTTTCAGTTCCAGTAATGGCGTATGCCCAATGGTTTGTTCCAACTGTGTAAAATTTTTTTCGTTCATATATTTCCCCAAGGTACTCCCTTATTATAAGTGTTTGTATAAAAATTGCCAGCACCCTCTTTTAACTAATTATATAAAAGCGTTGCCACAGGAAAAATTTTTATATAATCTTTGGAAAGACATTAACCTTATTAGATTGGGAGAAACCTTGTGAAGAAAACATACTTTTTGCCCGCGGCCGTAATGGCTTTGGGCTTGGCAACAGTTTTTGTTTCCGGTTGCAAAAAATCTACCGCCGGCGGTGCGGCCGCACCGACTATGGTTAATGCGGTAGAGGTGGTACAACAGGATTTGCCTTGGGACATTGAATACCCGGCCCAAGTGGCGGGGTCGTTGGAAATTCAAATCCGTGCGCAAGTGGGCGGTATTTTGGAAGCCCGCTTATATAACGAAGGCGAATATGTAGAAGAAGGCAAACAACTTTTTCAAATTGATGACAAACAATATAAGGTAGCGTTGGAAAAGGCCCAGGGCGCTTTGGCCCAAGCCCAGGCCGAGGAGCGCCGCACCCAGCGCACTTATGCGCGTATGAAAAAACTCCGCGCCGACAATGCCGTCAGCCAACAAGATTACGATAATGCCCTTTCCGCTTATGACACTGCCAAAGCCAATGTGCAGGTGGCACAGGCGGGGGTAAACGATGCCCAAATTAATTTAGGTTACACCAAGGTTACGGCGCCGATTTCCGGTATTGCCGGGAAGGAAACGCAATCCGTCGGCAGTTTGATTTCCGCCGCGGGCGAATCGGGCCTTTTAACGACAATGGTGCAAATTGACCCCTTGTATGTAAACTTTTCTATGCCCAGCCGCCAGTTTGAAAAATTGGCCGCTGGTTTTATGTCCGGGCAAATTGTATTAGGCAGTGATGATAAACAACTGTTAAAGCCCGAGGAATACCGCAAATTGACTGCTTCCCAGGCCCCGGTGTATGTAGAGGCTGTTTTGCCCAACGGCAGTTTGTATTCCGAAAGGGGTAAAATTGTCTTTTTTGACAGTTCCGAAAATACCCAAACGTCCAGTTTGGCTATCAAGGCGGAGTTTGCCAATCCCAAAAAGAGCCGTGCTTTAATGCCGGGGCAATTTGTCCGCGTTCACTTGGTGGGTGCTATTTATAAAAACGCTATTTTAATTCCGTCCTCTGCCGTTCTTAACAGCGCGCAGGGCAAAATTGCTTATGTGATTGATGCCAACAATATGGTTGCGGCCCGCCCGATTCAAGCCGAATTGCAGGACGATATGTATATCGTCAGCGACGGTTTAAAGGCCGGCGAAAAAGTGGTATCGGACGGACTTATCCGCTTGCGCCCGGGTATGCAGGTTACGGCGCAAATGCAAAAATTTATGCCTGTTCAGCCTGCGCCTGCCGCCTCCCAACCGACGACGGAGGGAGATGTGGCTAAATTGGAAGCGGCGATTGAATCTGCCGAAGTACCGGACGAGCAAGCCTTACCGCAGGATGCCGCCCAAGCCAAAGAAGTGCAGTCCGCCGATAACGCGCAGACGGGGAAATAATTATGTTCTCTAAATTCTTTATTAACCGTCCTATTTTTTCTACGGTTATTTCGCTGTTGATTTCCTTGGCGGGTATTGTGTCTATTACAATGCTGCCTATTGAACAATACCCCGACTTAACTCCGCCCACCGTGCAGGTGTCGGCCAGTTATCCGGGGGCCAGCCCGGAAGTAATTGCCAATACAGTGGCGGCTCCGCTGGAACAGCAGGTGAACGGGGTGGAGGATATGCTGTATATGAACTCCACTTCTTCCTCTAACGGGGATATGAAACTGACTGTTTCTTTTAAAGTCGGTACCGACCCGGACCAGGCAATGATTAACGTCAACAACCGCGTGCAGGGAGCCACGGCTACCTTGCCGGAGGACGTTCGCCGCTATGGTATTCAGGTCAATAAAAAATCTTCCGCTATTTTGCAGTTGATTGCGCTTTATTCCCCGACCGGACGTTCCGATACTACAACGGTGGGAAACTATGCGCTTCTTAACATTGTAGATGATTTAAAACGTATTGAAGGCGTGGGCGACGCGCAGGTAATGTCCGCCAACGACTATTCTATCCGCATTTGGATTAAGCCGGATGTCCTTTCCCAGCGCGGCTTGTCTGTGAGCGATATCGCCTCTGCCGTGCAGGCGCAGAACGTGCAGCGCGCGGCGGGCAAAATCGGCCAGCCTCCGCTGCCGGTGGCGGTGGACCGCTCTTATTCCATTATTGCGCCCGGCCGTTTGACCGACCCTAAACAATTTGAAGATATTATTTTGCGCGCGAATAAAGACGGTACTTCCTTGCGCTTAAAAGACGTTGCTACGGTGGAACTCGGCAGCCAGACATATGAATTTAGCGGTAACTACAACGGTAAACCGGCAGTGCCGATTGGGGTGTATCTCTCCCCGGGCGCCAACGCCGTAGCCACCGCGCAAGCCGTTGAAAAACGTATGCAGGAATTGGCCGCCAACTTCCCGCCCGATTTGGATATGGAATACAAAGTTGCTTACGATACCACCTTGTTCGTAAAAGCATCTATTAAAGAAGTAATCCATACCTTAATTGAAGCGATGATTTTGGTGTTTTTGGTGGTTTATTTGTTCTTAAAAGACTGGCGCGCCACGTTGATTCCGTGTTTGGCGGTGCCGGTGTCCATTATCGGTGCGTTTGCCGGGATGAAACTTTTTGGTTTCTCCATTAATACGCTTACACTTTTCGGCCTTGTGCTTGCTATCGGTATGGTGGTGGACGATGCTATCGTGGTAATTGAAAACGTGGAACGTATTATGGACGAGGACGACCTGCCTGTTAAGGAGGCCACCATTAAGGCTATGGACGAAGTATCCGGCCCGGTGGTGGCGATTGTACTCGTGCTGTGCTCCGTGTTTGTGCCGGTAGCATTTATGGGTGGCTTGACGGGTGTGATGTATCAGCAGTTTGCTATTACGATTGCCGTGTCCGTCGTTATTTCCGGCTTGGTCGCGCTGACCCTGACGCCTGCTTTATGCGCCCTTTTGCTTAAAAAGCAAGAAAAGCCTACGAGCGGATTTTTCTATAAGTTTGACCAATTCTTTGGCAAATTAACCAAAAAATACGGCACTTGGGTTGCCTATTTCATCCGCCGATTATCGGTCTCTGCGGTGGTGGTTGCACTCTTCTTCTTGGCCGCGTGGGGGATGTTTAAAATCGTTCCCAGCAGTTTGCTGCCCGACGAAGACCAGGGTATGATTATGGTTTCTACGCAGTTGGACCCGGCCTCCTCTTTGGCCAGCAGTGATAAGGTTGCCGGCGAATTGGAAAAATTAATTTTGGCCCAACCCAGCGTATCTGACGAACTGACCTTTGCGGGTTTTGATATGTTAAGCAGTACAATGAAAAGCAGCGGTATTGCTTCGTTTATCAAATTAAAACCGTGGGAAGAACGCAAAACCAAGGCGTTGTCCTCTGCGGGGCTTGTAGGGGCACTTTATATGCAGGCCAAAAATACCATTCCGGGTGCGATAGTGATGCCGTTCAACCCGCCGCCCATTATGGGTATGAGCACCACGGGCGGTTTGGAAGGGTATATCCAAAACCGTGGCTCCGGCGACAGCCGGGACCTGGAAGCCCAAACCCAAAAGTTTATTGCCGCCGCACAAAAACGGCCTGAACTTTCCAGTGTCAGCACTACTTTCTCTGCCGCCGTGCCGCAGTATTCTATGACGGTGGACGAAATCAAAGCGCAGGCAATGGGCGTGCCGCTTTCGTCCTTGTACGCCACTTTGCAGGGCACGTTTGGTACTACATATGTAAACGATTTTACCTATTCGGGCCGCAGTTTTAAGGTAATGATGCAGGCCGAAGGTTCATACCGCGCCCGCCCCGAACAAATTGCGGAAGTGTATGTGCGTTCCAGCTCGGGTGCGATGGTGCCGCTTTCGGCGCTTATCACGCTTACTCCTTCGTTGGGTGCCGATATGGTGGAACGCTTTAACGTGTTCCCGGCGGCCAAAGTAATGGCGAATCCGGCTGCGGGTTATAGTTCCGGTGATGCTATTCGTGCTATGGAAGAAACCGCCAAAGAGGTGTTAGATTCCAACTTTACGCTCGCCTGGACGGGTACTACTTACCAGGAAACCATTTCGGGCAGTTCCTCTGCCACGGCCTTGATGCTGGGTATGTTGGTAGTGTTCCTGATTTTGGCGGCCCAGTACGAAAAATGGAGTCTGCCCGTGGCTGTGTTGTTGGCGGTACCGTTTGCTATTTTTGGTGCCTTGGCGGGTACTTGGGCGCGCGGCCTTGCCAACGATATTTACTTCCAAATTGCGTTGGTGGCCCTGGTCGGCTTGGCGGCTAAAAACGCTATTTTGATTGTGGAATTTGCCGTAATGTTAAAAGAGCAAGGGGTAGAAACCGCCAAAGCTGCGGTGCAAGCCGCCGAACTGCGTTTCCGCCCGATTGTAATGACGTCTTTGGCGTTCATTTTAGGGTGCGTGCCGTTGGCTATCAGCACAGGCGCGGGGGCGGCCAGCCGCCACTCTATCGGTACGGCTGTGGTCTTTGGTATGTTGGCCGCTACTGTTATTGCACCGTTGTTTATCCCGCTGTTCTTCTGTCTGTTTTCAGGGTGGAAAAAGGAGCCGGAACAAATCGGTGTGGTGGTGGACCACGTGGAAGAAACGAAAAAGGAGAATTTATGAACTATAAACACATAGGGGCAGTATTGGCCTCGGCCTTGCTATTGGCCGGGTGTTTAATGGGGCCTAACTATAAACAGCCGGATTTAGATTTGCCCACGGGCGAAGCGGCGGATAATTTCAGCATTTTCACCAATGCCAAATGGTGGGAAGTGTTTGAAGATCCCACTTTAAACGAGTTGGAAAACACCGCCTTGACCTACAACAAGGACTTGCAAGCGGCAGTTGCCCGCGTGGACGAAGCCCGCGCGGCGGTAGGTATTGCTACGGCGGACCAGTTGCCCAGTTTGTCTGCGGCCGGACAGTCGGGCCGCGCCGGAAATAATTTAGGCTCCGGCGAGAGCCAAAGCACGGCTAATGTGTCGGTGTCGTTTGAACTTGATTTGTGGGGCAAATACCGCCGTTTAAGCGAGGCGGCCCGCGCCCAACTGTTGGCAAGCGAAGCGGCCCGGGATACGGTCCGCTTGACCCTGACCGCCGACGTAGCCAAAAACTACTTTGCCTTGCGCACCTTGGACGAACAATTATTAATTGCCCAACGCACTTTAAAGGCGCGGCAGGAG
>OLGZ01001741.1_pt1 | contig 11558 bp, 10 predicted proteins | sample 1605981 | NCBI WGS metagenome assembly OLGZ01 (sample SAMN03283291) | human gut metagenome | biome: human-associated habitat; material: feces | host: Homo sapiens | place: Peru | collected 2012 | reverse complement strand
AACACGAGTTCGATTCTCGTCCGGGTCACCAAAAAGGACTTAGCGTAGGCTGAGTCCTTTTTTGCAATACCGTTTGGCGTTCCTTTGTGTATACACATTTTATTTGAAATATTTGTTTTTAAGATATATAATATTCTTACAGTACGATACCGTATGTTTATGAGGTGAAAAATATTGGCTGATAATAAGTGCGACTGTAATGCCGTTATGCAAGAGGTTGTTGACGATATAAAAAACAATATGTTTTCGGAGGAGGAGATAAACGGTGTTTCAAACCTGTTTAAAGTCCTCGGCGATCCCACGAGAGCCAAAATAGTTATGGCGCTTGATAAGCGCGAGGTGTGCGTTTGCGACCTTGCCGCAGCGCTCGGTATGACTAAGTCAGCCGTGTCTCATCAACTTGCGCTCTTAAAGGCGAACAACATAGTTAAGGCTCGCCGAGACGGCAAGCATGTGTTTTACAGCTTTGACGATGAGCACATTACAACCGTTATCGAAATAGCGGACGAGCATATCCGCCATCAGCACTTGGGCGATTAAGGCTTCTTAAATATACATGACATAAAATCGGCGATTATATTGTCGATTTTATATTCCGTCACAATTGAATAATTTATAGGGTCCCGAATATGCGAAAACATTATTCGGGGCTTTTTTCACTTTCTATGTGAAATCGTACAGACAGAAAGACGTTTATCCGTGCGAATTTTAGCTTTAGAAATGATGCTTCACCAAAATAAAAAATTTAAAATTTTAAAAAAACATATTGACAATTGAGCATATGTTCAACTATAATATAGACAACAAATGAATGATTGCTCAACTGTTCCGAAAGAGAGCAGCCGAAGAAAGGGTTGTTATTATGAAAAAAACATACAATATAGAAGTCGATTGTGCAAACTGTGCCGCAAAAATGGAGGAAGCCGCTCAAAAGACCGACGGCGTTCGTGAAGCCGTTGTATCTTTTATGACACAAAAAATGAAAGTAGAATTTGACGACGGTGCCGATGAGGCAGCCGTTATGAAAAAAGTCCTCAAAAATTGCAAAAGAGTAGAGGACGACTGCGAAATATATATCTGATGTTATGCGATGCCGCTTTCGGCAAATAAATAAGTGAGGGAGATATTTATGAGTAAAAAACAGAAAAACGTTCTGTGGCGGATAATTGTTTCGGCTGTGCTGATAGTATGTCTTTCCGTCCTCGGCAAATTTATAACTCTCAATAAATACATTTGGCTCGTTTTAAACCTGATACCGTATTTTATAATCGGCTACGACATTCTCAAAAAGGCCGTTAAAGGTATTTTTAAGGGTCAGGTCTTTGATGAGAATTTCCTTATGGCGGTTGCTACCGTCGGTGCCATAGCACTCGGCGATTATAAAGAGGGCGTTGCCGTTATGCTTTTTTATCAGATAGGTGAGCTTTTCCAAAGCATAGCTGTCGGCAAGAGCAGACGCAATATTTCCGCCTTAATGGATATAAGACCCGACTATGCAAATGTCGAGGTTGACGGAAAACTCGAAAAGGTCGATCCCGACGAAGTGGCGGTCGGTACCGAAATAATCGTAAATCCCGGTGAAAAAATTCCGATAGACGGCGTTGTTACAAGCGGTGACACATCGCTCAATACAAGTGCTTTAACCGGCGAGAGCCTGCCGCGAAATGTCAAAACGGGCGATGAGGTTATAAGCGGCTGCATCAATATGACCGGCGTCATCAAGGTAAAAACCACTAAGGAGTTCGGCGATTCAACCGTATCAAAAATACTTGACCTTGTTGAAAATTCAAGTATGAAAAAGTCGCGCTCTGAGAATTTCATAACAAAATTTGCAAGATATTACACTCCGGCGGTTTGCTTTTCGGCACTTGCACTCGCAATTTTACCTCCGGTTATAAGGCTTATTGCCGGTCACACGGCCATGTGGAGCGATTGGATATTCAGAGCGCTTACCTTCCTTGTCATCAGCTGTCCGTGCGCTCTTGTAATATCGGTTCCGCTCTCGTTTTTTGCGGGTATAGGCTGTGCTTCGGCGAACGGTATACTTGTAAAAGGCTCCAATTATCTTGAGGGGCTTTCAGATACGAAATATGTTGTGTTTGATAAAACCGGAACTCTTACAAAGGGAGTCTTTGAGGTAACCGGAGTATATCCCGAAAACGGATACACAAAGGATTCCATTGTACGCTTGGCGGCGTATTCCGAGAGCGCTTCGAGTCACCCGATAAGCCTCAGTCTTAAAAAATATTACGGCAAGGATATTGACGAAAATAATGTCAAAGACATAAAAGAGATTGCAGGGCATGGTGTTTCGGCTGCAGTTGACGGGAAAAGAGTGTTAGTCGGCAATTTAAAGCTGATGAAGGAAGAGAATATCGCTGTTGCAAACGAGCATAATGAGGGTACGGTTGTGTATGTTTCCGAGGACGGAAAATATGCCGGCTGTATTGTAATATCAGATGTTGTAAAGCCAAATACAAAGCTTGCTCTCAGCGAACTCAAAAAGCACGGTGTCAAAAAGACGGTAATGCTCACGGGCGACTCCAAGGCCGCTGCCGACAGGGTAGCCGCGGAAATAGGCATAGACGAGGTTCACTCGGAGCTTCTCCCTGCCGATAAGGTATCGGAGGTCGAAAAACTCCTTGACAAAAAAGAGCCCAAAGAAAAGCTGGCGTTTGTCGGCGACGGAATAAACGACGCTCCCGTGCTCTCAAGAGCCGACATAGGCATAGCGATGGGCGCGCTCGGCTCGGACGCGGCAATAGAGGCGGCCGATATAGTGCTTATGGACGATGATCCGGCAAAAATATCTCTTGCGAAAAAAATCTCGGTTCATACGCTGAAAATAGTAAGAGAAAACATTGCGTTTGCCCTTCTTGTGAAAGCCGTTTGCCTTGTGCTCAGCGCAGTAGGCATTGCAAATATGGGAGTCGCCATATTCGCCGATGTCGGAGTTATGGTTGTAGCGGTTATCAACGCCACAAGAGCACTTCGATTAAAGAATAAAACCGAATAATATTGACATAAATCGACTTTGTGATTATAATATTCAATGCTGTTAAAAGCACACCGTTCGGGGCTTCACCGAGGTGTGCTTTTTATATCGTAGGGAAGAAAACGCAGGAAGAAAAATGACGGAATTTCAAAACAGTTTTAAAAAAGGCCTGAAGGATGGTTTGCCGATAGCGCTCGGCTATCTTTCGGTTTCGTTTACATTCGGTATGATGGCTGTCGAGGGCGGCTTGCCCGTTTTTACGGCGGTGCTTATCTCTATGACAAATTTGACCTCGGCAGGTCAGTTTGCAGGGCTTGATTTAATTCTCGCCGGCGGTGCTTATCTTGAAATGGCACTAACGCAGCTTGTTATAAACATACGCTATGCGCTGATGTCGGTTTCTCTGTCGCAAAAGCTTCACAAGAGCGTAAATTTGCTTGACCGATTTTTAATAGCGTTCAGCAATACCGATGAAATATTTGCCGTAGCCTCAGGTCAAAAAGGAGAGGTTGGCAAAAAATATATGTACGGGCTTGCTCTTTTGCCGATAGTCGGGTGGACTCTCGGCACTCTTATCGGTGCTGCGGCGAGCACCGTGCTTCCGCTGTCCGTGCGCTCCGCTCTCGGCATTGCGATTTACGGTATGTTTATAGCTATATTTATACCGCCCGCAAAGCATAATAAGACTGTGGCTGTTGTGGTATTATTGTCGGCGGCGTTGAGTATATGTTTCAAATACGTGCCGGGTCTTTGTAAAGTCTCGTCGGGATTTGTAATAATCATTTGCGCCGTTCTTTCCGCAACTGTCGGCGCCCTCTTAAAACCCGTAAAGGAGGACGAAGCAAATGAAAACGGCTGAGAACATATTTATATATATAGCGGTTATGGCGCTTGTCACATATCTTATAAGAATGCTGCCGCTTGTGATTTTTCGCAAAAAAATCGAAAACAGATTTATAAGATCGTTTCTTTATTACATTCCGTACGCCGTATTGGCGGCGATGACATTTCCCGCGGTTTTTTCGTCCACGGGAAGCGTGTGGTCGGCTGTGGCAGGGCTCATAGTGGCGCTGCTGCTTGCGTTTTTTGAGAAGGGCTTGCTCACGGTTGCGCTGTCCTCCTGCGTCGCTGTTTTTGTAATAGAATTTTTAATTAAAATCATCTCTTGACATATCGGAAAAATGAGTATAATATAGAGCCAAAGTAAAAAGGTTAAACCGTTGACGGAGAATGACGGCAAGTTGTTTGCACATAAGAGAGCTCTTTCGTTGGCTGAAAGAAGAGCGTGTAAAGTTGCCCGATACCGCTCCCGAGCGCGCGTCGAAAACATATGATTAAGGCGTGACGTAAGCTTGCGTTAAAAGCAGTTGAGCGGGCGATTTTTATCGTCAATTCGGGTGGAACCGTGGAATGCATAGCACTTCATCCCAGTAATTTGGGATGAAGTGCTTTTTAATTATAATGGAGGTAGTTTTTATGGTAAAAGTTACATTGAAGGATGATGTTGTAAAGGAGTTCCAAAGCGGTACGACCGTAATGGATATAGCAAAGTCTATCGGTATGGGGCTTTACAAAGCCGCCTGCCTTGCAAAGATTGACGGCGAGACTTGCGACCTTCGCACTCCGGTAACAAAGGATTGTCATGTAGAAATACTTACCTTTGATGATGAGGACGGCAAAAAGGCATTTTGGCATACAACTTCGCATATACTCGCGCAGGCTGTTAAACGTCTTTATCCGAGTGCCAAGCTTGCAATAGGACCGTCAATAGCAAACGGATTTTACTATGACTTTGACGTGGATTTTTCTTTCACTCCCGAAATTCTCGAAAAAATCGAGGCTGAAATGAAGAAAATCGTAAAGGAAAATATTCCGCTTGAGCAGTTCGACCTCTCCGCAGACGAGGCTTTAAAGCTTATGGAGGAAAAGGACGAGCCGTATAAGGTTGAGCTTATTAAAGAGCATGCCGGCAAAGGCGAGAAGATTTCATTTTATAAGCAGGCGGAATTCACCGAGCTTTGCGCGGGGCCGCATATTCCCGATACAGGACGGGTAAAAGCATTTAAACTCACGTCCATAGCAGGCGCTTATTGGCGCGGCGATGAAAAAAATAAAATGCTTCAGCGTATATATGGTATATCTTTCACAAAGCAGTCCGAGCTTACGGAATATCTTGAAAGAATTGAAGAGGCTAAAAAGCGTGACCACAGAAAACTCGGTAAGGAGCTTGGGCTTTTTGCACTTCGCGACGAGGCTCCCGGAATGCCGTTCTTCCTTCCCAACGGTATGATTCTCCGCAATACTCTTATTGATTATTGGCACGAGGTTCACGAGAGGTGGGGTTATCTTGAGATATCCACTCCTCAGATAATGAAGCGTTCGCTTTGGGAGACTTCGGGTCACTGGGATCACTACAAGGATAATATGTATACAACCGTTATCGACGGTGAGGATTTCGCCATAAAGCCGATGAACTGCCCCGGTAGCATACTTGTTTATGAGCTTGAGCCTCATTCATACAAGGAATTGCCTCTTCGCTACGGTGAACTCGGCAGAGTACATCGCCACGAGCTTTCGGGCGCGCTTCACGGACTTTTCCGCGTACGTTGCTTCACTCAGGACGATGCTCATATACTCCTCGCTCCCGACCAGATACGCGACGAGGTTGTAAGAATATCACAGCTCTTTGACGAGGTTTATAATCTCTTTAAGCTGCCGTATACCATAGAGCTTTCAACCATGCCCGAGGACCATATGGGCACTAAAGAGGAATGGGACAAAGCCACAAAATCGCTTTCCGACGCAATCGAAAGCATCGGTAAGGAATATACCGTAAATGAGGGCGACGGTGCGTTCTACGGTCCGAAGCTTGACTTCCACATTGAAGATTCGCTCGGCAGAACCTGGCAGTGCGGTACTATTCAGCTTGACTTCCAGCTTCCCGAGAGATTTAATCTTGAATACACGGGTGCCGACGGCGAAAAGCATTGTCCCGTTATGATTCACCGCGTTGTTTTCGGCTCGGTAGAGAGATTTATCGGCGTTCTTATAGAGCATTTTGCAGGTGCGTTCCCGCTTTGGCTGTCACCCGTACAGGCCGTCGTTCTTCCGATTGCCGACCGCCATGCAGACAGAGTGCATGAAATCGAGGCGGAGCTTAAAAAATACGGTATCCGCGTAAAGGTTGACGATCGCTCAGAAAAAATCGGATATAAAATACGTGAGGCGCAGCTTCAAAAGACGCCGTATATGCTCGTTGTCGGCGACAAAGAAGTTGAAAACGGTACTGTTTCCGTTCGCCATCGCGGCGAGGGCGATATAGGCTCCATGGAGCTTTCGTCTCTTTGCGACCGCCTTGCAGACGAAATCAAAACAAAAGCGATAAAGTAATAAAAGGGGGTCAGTAAATTTGGCAAAAACACCTCTTACCGTGACCGTGATAACGGACACGCATTACTATTCAAAAAAGACCGGCACTAAGGGTAAGGCTTACGATGCGGCAAACGCCAAAAGCCAAAAGCTTTTAAAATACAGCGAGGAGCTTTTAAAAGCTGCCTTTAAGCAGATAAAAGAAGATAAACGAACCGATATCGTTTTGCTTTCGGGCGATACCACCAACAACGGTGAAATTGAGGCACACGAGGAATTTATCGAAATGCTCCGCGATTTAAAAAAGAGCGGAAAACGCGTTTATGTTCTTACGGCAACCCACGACTATCAGGATGACGGCTTGACAGACAGCTTTGTAGGCAATGAAAAGGTGAAAATCCCTGCCGCAAAGCGTGAGCAGCTCTATGATATGTATAAAGAGTTCGGCCCCGATGAAGCGATTGCCGTTCATCGAGACAGTATGTCGTATGTAGTGCAGCTTGCCGACGGTTACAGGCTTTTTGCACTTAATGACGACCGCAATCTCTCGGGAAAAAGCGGCTTTTCGGATGAGTGCTTTGAGTGGATAAAGGCTCAGGCGGAGGATGCGCGCAAAAACGATCAGTTTATTTTGGCTATGACTCACCATCCGCTTATAGCCCCGTCGCCGATTTATGAGCTGATAGGCAAAAACGATATGCTCGGCGACTACGAGACGCGCAGAAACGAACTTGCCGACTTAGGCATACAGTTTATTCTTACGGGTCATACTCACGTACACGATATAGACGTGATAACGAGCGACCGCGGAAATACGCTTTACGATATAGCAACCGCCGCAACCGTAGGTTATCCCGCACCGATACGCACCATTGTTTTGGACCCGGATGTAAAAATGGTTTCAACCACCACCGACCTCATAACCGAAACGGTGGACTTCGATTTGGAGGGCAAAACCCTTCAGGAGTATCTTAAATATCAGCTTATCGGTATGGTAAAGGATATGATAAAAGCCGCCGGAACGGATATTCCGACGCTTGCCGATATGGCGACGGCAATGAGCATAAAGAAAAAACTCATTTATAAAATCGGCTGGCTTATAAAACCGTTTGCCAAAAAGCTTAATGCTCTTACAATAGGCAAAGTCGCAAAGCTGACCCGTGCCGAAACAGGGCTTAAACCCGAGGATTATGCCGATATTGCCGATAAAAGCGTTGTTGACTTTATCTGTGACCTTGTAGTTAATTTGTACGGCGGAGAAGACCTTTACAGTGTTGACGATAACGAATATAAAATAACCATAGGGCTTCTTCACATTGTAGATTCGGTTTTTGCCGCTCTTCATATAAAGCCGCGTAAGCTTATAAAGGTTGCTGATTCGTTTACCGATTTTGCGGAACCGCTTTTACATAATTCGGGCATACCGTCATATGACGCCATACTTCCTATAAGACCGTTCTATAAAGAGGGCGAGCAGGGGAAGAAGCCTCAAAAAGAGAAAAAGCCCGAGTGCAGCGTCAAAAAGAGCAAAAAAGGCGTTCCGATTGTCGTTTGCGGTATATTGGCTCTTATTATACTGTTGATTCCGCTTTTGCTGATTCTCGGTGTAGGCTTTGTAGTTAACAGAATTAAATACGGCAAATACATTAAAGAGAATTCTTGATAAAAAAATGAGCTGTAAAAATTTACAGCTCATTTTCTCTTTGTTCATTTTGCTTTTTAATCCAAAATATTTCCGTCGGTCGATATCGTCACCACGTGCCACGGTATAAATTTTCCGCTTCTCTTTACAGCCTGTTTTGCGGCGTTTTCAATACCTCCGCAGCAGGGAACCTCCATTCTCACAACGGTAACGCTTTTGATGTTGTTGAGCGCTATAATTTCCGTCAGCTTTTCAGAATAGTCCGTGTCGTCAAGCTTCGGGCAGCCTATAAGAGTTATACGATTCTTTATGAAATCTGCGTGGAAATTTCCGTATGCGTAAGCAGCACAGTCGGCTGATATGAGTAAATCCGCATTCTCAAAGTACGGAGCGGTTACCGGAACGAGCTTTATCTGAACGGGCCATTGCCTCAGACGGCTTTCCGAAACCGTGTTCGTGCTTTTCGGGACTTCGTTTTTGCGCTCAATTGCCCTTGAACGTGAACCGGGGCATCCGCCGTGAAACATAGCCGCCGCTTTGTGCATTTTTGCCTTTTTAACGGCTTCCTCGTTGTATTCGGGAGCTTCTCTTTCTTCAAATGTTATAGCTCCTGTGGGGCAGGCGGGCAGGCAGTCGCCGAGCCCGTCGCAGTAATCCTCGCGCATGAGCCTGGCTTTGCCGTTTACCATATCTATTGCACCCTCGTGGCAGGCGGCGGCACAGGCGCCGCAGCCGTTGCACTTTTCTTCATCTATTTTAATGATTTTTCTTATCATGGTATATCCTCCGAAATTTATTTTTCTTGACTTGTGAGGACATTATAATATAATAAAACCGAATTGTATGTTGAATTTTCAACAAACGGAGGCAAAATGGAAAATTATTTTGAAATACTCAAAAAGTGCCGTATGTTTACGGGCCTTGACATAGAAGATATAAAGTGCCTGACCGAGATTTTGAACTCTAAGGTTGTTAAATACTCTAAAGGCGACGTTATTTTCTCCGAGGGCGAAAAACCTGAGTATATAGGTGTTGTACTTCACGGTAACGCGCAAATAGAGCGGACGGATTACTACGGCAATCGCAGCATAGTCGCTGTGTTGGAGCCTTCGGAGGTGTTCGGTGAAGCGTTTGTATGTGCCGGAATAAAAAGTATTCCGGTAGATGTCGTTGCCCTTGACGAAACCGTTGTCATGCTCCTCAGTCTGCCGGATATTCCTCTCAAAAATACGGATATATATAACTGTTTTATTCTGAATTTGCTGCGAACGTCATCGGTGAAAAATCTTGTCCTTATGAAAAGACTTGAGGTGACAAGTAAACGCTCCACGGAGGAAAAGCTGATGACATATTTAATGCAGACGGCTAAGGAACAGGGGAAAAGCAGCTTTCACATTACCTATGACCGTCAGCAGCTTGCGGATTATCTCGAGGTTGACCGTTCGGGACTGTCCGCCGTTATAGGTAAGCTTAAAAAAAGCGGAAAAATCAAATGCCGCAAAGACCTGTTTGAGCTTTTGTAAAGATATGCGGAACAAAGGCTTTCCGGCAAAATCACAGCATAAACCCCCGATAGAGGTCTTTTACTCCTATCGGGGGTTTGTACAATTCGGCTTCTTCAATTTGCTTAATGCTTATTTCACGGTTTGTAAACCCGTGAAATAACTAATCCTTCGGCTGCTGCTTTCTCGAAGACAGCAGCGATTTCAGCTTTTCAAGTGCAAGCGTAAGGTTTTCCGTAAGGAACTTTTCCTTTAAAATCAGAAGCAGAACAAAATATATTCCAAAGAACGAAACCGCACCGATGACAAGCCGTAAAAATGAGTTTGAAACACCCATATAGTGCTGTATCACGATTCCGGCACCCGTGGATACGGCAGCACTTAAAAGAATGGGCAATGCCTTTACTCCGCGTATGACTTTGCCGAGATGGTCCTTTAAAAAGAATGTCTGTACCACCAAGACCAAAAATTCCGTAAGAAGTGTCGAGAGTGCCGCACCGGCAGCTCCCATTTTCGGAATTACGAAGAAGTTTAAAACAAAATCAAAAACAGCACCTATGCTTACCGACAGCATTACAGCCTTTTCTCTACCGAGCGGTACCAGCATCTGATTGCCGGTCATTCCGCTGAGGGCGCAGAAAAATACCGTGGGCATCAAAAGCCTCATTGAAAGAGAGGCGTCTAAGAAGGCTTCGCCGGAAAGCAATATAATGGAGTCTTTAACGTAGAGCGTAAAGAATAACGTCAAAGGTATAGTTATCAAAAGCAGAAAGTTCAGAACTCTTGACAGCGCCTCTCTGAATTTACTGTAATCATTGTCGTGTATATATACCGACAGCCTCGGTAAAAGAACGTTTCCGAGTGAAGAGACCACGGCGAGCAAAACGGTTTTAACCTTAACGGAGGCACTGTATAAGCCTACCTGTGTGTCGTTGGTCATAAAGCCGAGCATAACCGTGTCAAGGTTTGTGTAAATGCTTATCGCAATCGATGTCGCAAAGAAAATGAATATCGGCTGCAAATGCTGCTTAAAATCATAATGCCCTACGGGTCGCAGAGAAATATATTTTTTCAGATTGATAAAGTTCAAAAGGTTCGAGCCGCCCGATGCCAAGACCGCAATTACACCGTAAATCACATAATCCGATGTGTTGTGGACGAATATGAACATCAATATTACGGAGACAAGCTTGCAGGCAATGTTCCTTACCGTGATATACGAATATTGCTCAAGAGCCGAATAAAGCCATGTAACGCCCAAGGTGTTGAGTATAATCGAAACGCTGGTTACGGTGAGCAGCGTTTTGTCCTGATAGAACCTGTCAACGGTAAAGAGCAGTATAAAAAATACAGCGTATGTTATTGCCGAGGTGATAAGGTTTATTATTATAAGTTCCTGTGCGGTTTTTGTGAGCTTTTCGCGGTCGTCGCGAACTCTTGCGCACGCGCGGATACCGTATGTCGGTATACCGAGCGAAGCGAACATGGTAAAGTATGAAATTACCGACGTTGCGAAATTCACCTTTCCGATACCGTCTACCAAAAGAGTACGCGAAATATACGGGAACGTTATCAGCGGAAAAATAAATGAAGAAACGGTCAGTATGGCATTCATTATGAAGTTGAACTGAACCGAATGCATCTTAATATTTTTTTGTGCTTTGTCCTTCATATAAAAACTCCTATAAGATAAGGCTTGTATCATTACTGCTCAATACAACACGCCTTACCGGAAACAGCTGCATTTGCAGCGAGTAATTAATGTGTCTTTTATCGTTATTTTTGGAATAAATTATACAGTATTGCGCGGTAAAAAGCAAGAGTATGTATTGTGTCGGCAGGCAGTCGTATTTGCAAGGGGTTTTAAACCCGTTTTCGCCGAGTGCTCTTAATTACCGATTCACCGAGAAACGGGTTTTACAAAGTTTTTTAAAAATTTTTAAAATTTGTGTTGACGAAATCGCCCTTTTATGATAATATATTCAAGCGTTCGAAACGCTGGTGTAGCTCAGTTGGTAGAGCAGCTGATTTGTAATCAGCAGGTCGGGGG
>OLGZ01001737.1_pt1 | contig 11588 bp, 9 predicted proteins | sample 1605981 | NCBI WGS metagenome assembly OLGZ01 (sample SAMN03283291) | human gut metagenome | biome: human-associated habitat; material: feces | host: Homo sapiens | place: Peru | collected 2012 | reverse complement strand
GGTTTTCCTAAGATCCCCCTTTTTCCTGTAACCTTTCAGTTGGTTTTTCCTAAGATACCCCTTTTGCCGTACAAACGATACAAAATTTTCCTAGATAAAGGAATTTTACCCTAAACAGGATAATTTCCTTCGTTTTTATCCTTTTCTGCCAGTTTCCTTCCTGTTTGTGAAAAAATTATCCCTGAGCGGGCTTTTTTTGACCGTCCAGGGACAATCTATGTTTTTTATGCTCACTTTATAGCAAAAGGCCACGGTCTAACATTCACCGTGACCTTTGAAGATCTATATCTGCTATATGAAAATATCCTGTTCTAAAAACTACCTCATATATGGTGTATCCCACAGCTTGAGCTTTGTTCCAATGCCTTCCCTGAGTGCCTTCTGGTAGCACTCGTAGCCCCAGCCCACATCAAGAATCGGCATACCACCAAGACTCACGAGAAAGATCTCGTCATCACTTGTTCTGCCAGGCTCAAGCCCGCGCATGATATTTCCCAGATGCCTGATCTCACTCTTCTCTATCCAACCGTCCGTCACCATATTTACAAAATGTATCCCTGGTGTTCCAAGTGATATCCTGTTACCGTCCTCGTCCCACTCCTGATACACATTTACATATTCCTCATACATCTGAATGTTGTCCACAACCTTCGTCACATGGTCTCTGACAAATTCCAGATCCATATCCATGGTTCCGGATGATATGATAGTACATCCCGGTTTTACCCATGCCGGATCTATAACAGGCCATTTTCTCGGTTCAACAGATACCGCCTCCGCTATGATATCTGCATCCCTCACAGCCTCCTCCAGAGTATCGCAAATGATTATCTCCTTGAGACTTTTATAGTTCTCCCTGGCAAAATCTGCCAGCTCATGTGCTGTGTGTGATGTCTTTGAACTGCCCTTGATCTTCAGCACCTCCATGTCCGGGAATTTTGCCATGATAGCCATGAGGCTTGTCCTTCCTATGACTCCTGCGCCAAGGATCGTCAGCACCTTGCTATCCTTTCTTGCAAGATACATGGCAGTAAGACCGGGCATTGCCCCGGTTCTCATGGCACTTAGGAGATTGGCTGACATATACGCCAGCGGCTGCCCTGTCTCCACGTCATTTAGTGTCACCATGAGTATGGATCTCGGCAGACCCTTGTGTGAATTTCTGCCATTTGAGCCATACCATTTCTCACCACACATATGAAATCTGCCGCCAAGGTATGCCGGCATCGCCATGAATCTTCTGTCCGCAGAATCCGCAAGCGGGAAGTTCGGAATATCCGACTTCTCCGGGAATATGAGCTGTACACCGTGGTCGTTATGCGCTCTGCCGCCCATGAGATAGTCTCCCTCACTTAAGAGTGTTATAACCTCTCCTATGGTGTCCACAGCCCTGTCCGCATCAAGTACACCCGCCTTTATCATGTCCTCTTCATTCAGGAATAAGAATTCAACCTTGCTGTCCATACTGCCACCTCCTGCTGTATCTTTGTTTCCTATAACAATTTTTAATGAAAATTTTTATGAAAAATCTCAACATATTAAATCTCTAAAAAGCTATCAATGAACGCCATATGCTTTTCATAAATTGCATATTTGCAAATGTATTCTATTTTACGTTTCTAAAACATCTTCTATATATCTCCACTACATCCGTCTTTGTCAAAGGCACCCTGCAATGCTCAAGTCCCTCTGATGCCGCCTTCTCAGCCATCTCGTCGAAGTCCTTCTCATACGGCACGCCCAGCTCGCCGAGATCCGAGGTCAGTCCCATGTCCTCATACAATTTCTGAGTCTTTGATATTGCTTCTCTGGCTATATCATAAGGATCCTTTGTCTTGTCTATATCCCACACATTCACGCCGTAATTTACGAGAACAGGAAGGCTCTTCTCATTAAGAATGTAATCCATCAAAACCGGCGTGATGATCGCAAGTCCGTGTCCATGTGTTATGTCATAGTATGCGCTGAGCTGATGCTCTATAGAGTGCGCCGGCCATGGGCCATCCTTGCCACACGCTATGAATCCATTTATCGCCCACTCAGATGCCCAGAGGATATTTGCCCTGGCATCATAGTTGTCCGGCTCTGAGACTGCCACCGGACCGTACTTTATAAGGGTTTTAAGAAGAGCCTCCATCATGCGGTCCTGCATGTATGTGTCTCCATTATCTGCAAAATAAACCTCAAATATATGGTTCATGATATCTGCCACACCTGCTGCCGTCTGGTATGCAGGAACGGAAAATGTATATTCTGGATCAAGTATCGCATATGCCGGATAGAGCAGATCAGATGCAATATCCTTCTTCTGCTTTGTCTCCTCATTCGTGATAACTGCAAATGGATCCATCTCGGAGCCTGTCGCAGCCATAGTTGCAACAGCTATGATCGGCACTGCTTTTTTTATCTTCTCAGAGTGTCCCACCAACTCCCACGGATCTCCATCATAGCACGCTCCTGCTGCTATTGCCTTTGAACAATCTATGGTGCTTCCGCCACCTACGGGAAGTATTACCTTCACATCATTTTCCGCACACAGCTTTACGCCCTTCTTCACTGTTGTGAGTCTCGGGTTGGGTTCCACCCCAGAAAGCTCAATGTGGGAAATGTGACTACAGTCAAGTAACTCGATTATCCTGTCATACAGCCCTGTCCTCTTTATACTTCCGCCTCCGTACACCAGCAGAACACTATCTCCGTATTCGCTGATGTACCCCGGCAGATCATCAATGGCGCCCTTGCCAAATGATACCTTTGTCGGAATATTGTAAAAAAAGTTCTCCATGTTTTATCTCCTTTTCTGACTGCCATCGTTGACACTTTTTACTCTACGGAGTTTTTTCTTATCTCACTCCACAGAATTGCTCCACCAACAATATACAACCATGATTCATATGTTGTCTACCTGACAGCCTTGAACCTGTCGCACCTGAGAGAATGGCCAAATATTATTATAATCAACAACGTTATGCTATCTCACAGCTTTAAATCTGTCATACCGTAGAGACGATATATCAACCACCGTCTTCTCGCCGAGCGCCATCTGTGAGAGCATAAGTCCAACAGCCGGCGCCGTTCCAAATCCATGTCCGGTAAATCCACATGCCAGTATAAGCCCCGGCACTTCGTCAACCTCACTTATGACGGGAACCCCATCATAGCAGAGATCAAGCCAACCGCCCCAGGTTCTCACGATCTTTGCATCAGCCAGCATCGGAATGTAGCCCATGATCGCCCTGCATCCGGCAGATACGGTGAGCGGTGAAGTCTTGAGCTCATCCAGCCCCATATCCGTTGTCTCCTCAAGTCCTGAATCCGAACCAAACACAAATGATCCGTGCTGTGACTGATGTCCGTAGAAATCAGCTGATGCAACACCAAGCATGATATCAAACATGTGAGGCTGCACCTCCGTAACCAGTGCCTCCTCAAAATACTTTGTCATCGGCACATCTATTCCAACTGTCCTTGCGATGAATCTGCTCTCATACCCGGCAGCAAGTATGACCTTGTCCGCCTCGAACACCTCACCTGATTCCAAGATGACTTTTCTGAGTTTTCCCTTCACCTTCTCAAGTGCGACCACCTTTGCATCAGTGAAGAAATTCACCCCAAGCTCCGTTGCCCTCTTGTAGTACGCAAGAGTCGTCAGCATAGGATTTGCATGTCCATCAGTAGGACACCAGCTGGCGCCGATTATCTCATCCGAGAGGTATGGGCATATCTCCTTAACCTCTTTGCCATCTATGATCTTCATGTCAAGCCCGAGGGAGTTTGCATTTGCCGCAAGGTTTCTGAGCTTTTCCATGTGGGCTTCCGTCTTGCCAAGTCTGAGGTTGCCCTTCTGGTAATATTCTACGTCAACTCCAAGCTCATCGGAAAGTGTCGGCCACATGTTCTGCACCGCATACATTGCATATGGCAGCTCCCTGACATCTCTTCCCGACTGTCTGACTCCACCTCCGTTTCGTGAAGAGCCTCCGTGTCCTATACTCGGACTGCCCTCAAGCACTATGACATCCTTCATCCCGGCCTTTGCCAGATAGTAAGCTGCAGCGCATCCATTTACACCGCCGCCGATGATTATAACCTCTGCTGTATGTTTACTCATGAGCCTCACCTCCATCTCTCGCAAGTATACGCATCTCCGTAGGTCTCATAGGTGCCCTTGACGTGGCCGGCTCTATGTCAAGAGGTGACACATGAAGTTCCCTTGCCACAATGCCCTTCACCAGCTTGCCACAGGTCTGTCCCTGACACAGCCCCATCCCGCACCTGAGGAACCTTCTTATCTCTTCTATAGTCAGCATTCCCGCATGAACTGCCTGTCTTATCTCGCCTTTCGTGACCTCCTCGCACCTGCACACCAGCATATCGTCATCCGGTGCCGGAACATAAGGTCCTATGGCATCGAGTTTTTCTCTGATATCTATCATAACCGCACCTCCTTGTATGAGTCTCAGCCCATCTAAAACATATTACCCATGGACTGATTTCTATCTGATTTTCGTTCTTAAATTGCCGCCTTGAAAAATCTTGCCTTCATCACCATGTCCTTCGGCACCCTCATGGTCAGCAAATTGGTATGGTCAAATGCTTTTGCACTTCTGACATTCACGACCTCCGCCTCGCACACCTCATGTCCATCACGGCCAAGTGCCACACCCTTTGTTCCTTTCTCCGGAATAGGCAGGAACTCATATGGAAGTGTCACCGTTCCATAGCCATCCCCGGTGTCCTCATCTACAAGAAATATCGCCTGTCCTGAACAGCTTGCAACGCACATGCCACAACCTATGCACGGATTTTCCGTCACCGTCGGCAGCGATGTGATATTTGCACCTATACTTATGCATCCCTTGGGGCACGCATCCTGACACGGGTTGCATGGGATGTTCTGGGTGCACTCTATAACTGGATGTATACCCTTCCTGTGAGTCACTCCTGGATATCTCTCTATCTCGTCATCTGCCACAAAGCCATGCTCCAGCAGATTCATTGATATGTCTATGCCTTCCTCAGTCTTCTCGATCAGCTTGCCCCTGTTCTTCGGTGCAAACATTCCCTCACGGAGACTTCCAAGTGCATCCTCAAGCTCCGATGCACGAGCTTCCATCTCTGCCTTTTCTATGAATCCGAGATCCTGAGATATGACAGATCCGGCTATCCTGCCCTCGATCATGGCTGAGCTTGCCTCCTCGATTCCGGACACATCACCGGCTGCAAATATTCCCGGCACTGAGGTTCTACCCCATTCGTCACACTCAGGAACATATCCGCCCGGAGTATCCTTCATCTTTACGCCCGCCTGTTTTAAAAGCTGCGACATAGGTGAAAGTCCAACGGCAACGCATATCGTATCAACATCAAATGTCTTTTCGGTTCCCTCTATGAAATTGAAATGGCTGTCTACCTGTGCGATCGTCACGCCTGTCACCCTGTCGGTTCCACTTGCCTCAACGATCGTATGTGACAGGTAAAATGGCACTCCGCATCTCGATATCTTTGCAGCATGTACTCCGTATCCTCCGATTCTCGGTGCCGCATCAACCAGTGCTACGACTTCACAGCCTGCCTGCATGAGCTGATAGCTGACGACAAGTCCGACATTTCCTGATCCAAGCATCAATATCCTGTTGCCCGGCTTTATGTGGTGAAGATTCATCATGGTCTGAGCGGCACCTGCGCCGATGACTCCCGGAAGTGTCCAACCCTTGAAAGTAACCATGTTCTCACTGGCTCCTGTCGCCACAAGTACACTGTCACCCTTGAAATGCTTTATCTCATCACCAATCCTGACTGTTACCTCCTTCTCATCATAGAGACCCACAACAGTAGCGTTAAGCCTTACATCCACACCCAGTTTATTTGCCTCCTCAAGAAGCTCGTAACCTATATTGAATCCTCTTATCTTCGCCTTGTGTTCCTTTGATCCGAAGAACTTGTGTATCTGTTTGAAAAGCTGACCGCCCGGCTTTGCATTTTCGTCAAATACTATCGGCTTCATCCCGTTCTTCGCAGCCTCTATCGCAGCGGAAAGTCCTGCCGGGCCTGCACCTATCACTATCAGATCGTATCTCTCTATCATAGCGGTCACCTCCTAAAAATCCTTCTCTGCCGACGCACCGTACTGCGTTCTCACATCCATTCCCTCTTCCAGTGGAGTGATGCACGTTCTTATATTTGGTTTGCCATTTACGACCATGACACAGTCCGTACATCTTCCTATGGCACAGAATACACCTCGCGGCTCATGTCTCTTCTTGGTGTATCTGTGTGTCATGACACCCGCAACTCTGAGCGCCGCCGCTATCGGCTCGCCCTCTATCCCCTGAAGTGTCTGCCCATCATATGTAAAATTCACCATCCTGCCCTCCGGGGTGTCCCCCAGTATCGGGTGAGTTAATATCCTATCCATAGCCATTCCTCCTTTTTGACTTGTTGACGGAGCCGTCATATACTTCATGCTCCTGTTATCAGCCATATCAATAACTCGTCCTACTTTATTTTATTTTTTCAATTAACTTGATGAAATGTTAAACCCTTGTATCATGCTAGAGTCAATGTGCTTGATTTGTTTTTGTAAATTTCGGAAGATGTGAAGATTTCTATATATATCAGCTTAATTTTATAAAGTAATATCAAAGAAAATAGAATTTTATTAGGCATTATGCTACTATACTGACATGTAAATATAATACACATCAGTGAATCACAGACTGCCAGGAGTTTTGCTTGTTATATAAGATCAGGGATTGGAGATATATTATGAAGAGAAAAGATACTTTCAAGATTGGGGAGCTGTCTAAGCTTTTTGATATAGGGGTAGATTCAATAAGATATTACGAGAAAGTTGGAATACTGCATCCCGTTAGAAATGATGAGAACAATTACAGAATGTACACCATCGATGACGTGCGTCGTCTTGCGCTTATCCGTGAGCTGCTGGGACTCAGTTTCTCCACTGACCAGATCCGTGAATACGATGAGGACAGAAATGTCGAGAGTACTACATCCCTGCTGCAGACTGAGCTTGATGTGGTCGACTCGGAGATCGCCAAGCTCAAAGCAACAAGGAACAGCATACAGAACCGGCTTGACACCATCACGTCTCTCGGAAGCATGACATCACAGGATACATTTGAGAAAGTTCTGATCAAGGAGTTTCCTGACCGCGGATGCGTCATGGTAACAGACGATAATCTCCCCGATGATTACGTGTCTTACTACGTTGTAAAATACATGCAGAGCCACCACACCAAGATAGACACCATCGGAGCCTGCGACTGCTACACACTGGATATTCCCGGCAGTAACCCCAAATCCAAATATTACCGTACAAAGAATGTATTCTTCTACGCGCCATATATCGAGGGAACGGAATGCAATTACACCCTCCCAGCGGGCAGATATATCTCTCTGACATACCGCGGCGCACTAACAAAGACCAGGGAACTGCTGCCAAAACTCTATGAATACGCAAAGAGCCACCAGCTGCAATTAGCCGGTGACCCTATTGAAATGTGCCATATTGATGATTACGAAACCAACGATGAAAAGGAATATATAATCGAGTTACAGATACGTTTGGCATAACTCCAGCCATTTTAATCAAAAAACGTATCTGTATGCTGTTACGCTATCTATGATGCATTTTCTTCCAACAACATTACCTTGTTCTCAGCGCCGGTACATTGTTTTTTCGGGTTGCAACCCATTTCCCCTTTGTTCTTGGACTGTAGCTCTTTAATTTTCCTGTTTCTGTTGACACTACCGCCGTCACATAATAATTTACAGGCGCTTTTTCAACTATATTACCCTTTTTATCTCTCTTGATCGTCCTTGTCAGAAGATTTTTATCTATGATTGAAAGAGAATCCCCTGCTTTAACTCTTGCTATCAATAGGTTGTTTCTCAGCACGCCATCCTTATAACCTGATCCCCTTACCTCGTAGTACGTGGCGTATGGAACCCATTTCCATGATACCATTACGCCCTTTGAGGTATTTTTTACAGATGGAGTGGAGAGCCTCTTCTCTTTACACACAACCGACTTTGGAGGCGTCATACTCGCCGAACCATATGCATCATCCCCATATGGATAACATATTACATCTACCTTATATGTGTACTTAACCCCGGGAGTTTTAGCATGTTGATCTAGGAAACTTCCTCCTCCCACCATCGATGTAAACAGCAATTCATACTTTCCGCCATTTATGCTTCTATATATTTGGTATGCATATGATCTGTTTCCGGGTGTTGACCAGACCATTCTTGCTCCCCATGCAGTATTCTCCACCTTTATCAGGGTTACCTTGCCAAGATATATCTTAAAAGCACGCTCAATCGTTCCCCTGTAATTGCCTTTAAATGTGACTTTGGTAACAGCTCTTCCCGGCCATACATTGTCATAATACCTCACCGTATAATTAGATGCCGCTATCTTTTTTCCATTCCTGTCTGTGACCTGGACCTGTGGTGTAAATGCCTTGCCGTTACATACAAGCTTCTTATGGATAACTTTGACAGATGCTATACATGGGATTTTTTCACACTTCACTGCAATTCCACATACCTTGCATAACTTTACCCTTTCACCATCTGAATTGAATCTGGCATATCGCTTGATCACCCACTCATTCGCAGGTGTGTGACCATTCTCACATACCGTGACATTCTCCTTTGTCTGTTCAGCAGCATTTGCACTAAATACATTTCCCCTCATCAACGCAAATCCTGTTATAAGTACAAAAGCTACAATCATAAAATAGTTAACATGCTTCTTCATAAAGAATCACCCCCTTCTGTGATACTGTATAAGATCAATAATGTTAATTTCCTATGTGGCATTTTTGATGCTGTCTTTTTGATGCTGTTTTTTCATATATTAATTGTAACAAAGCCCCAATCTTATTACAATCTCATTATCAAAATAACCGCCAGATATAGGTGTATAATCTATATATGGCGGTTATCCAAATGTAATCTAATTGTCTACGAAAGCGATCACAGGTACTCTCTCATGAATAGTTCCGTATCATACGGTGTTATCACTTTACTGCCCTGAGATTTCTCATCATGCTCTATCTCTTGTTCATCAGCTCGGTGTTGGTCTGTCTTCTGTTTATCTGATTTCGTCTCAACCATGCCTGTCTCTGTCCACAGCTCAACGTCAAACACAAGATCTGCCTCTTCCCTGTCCGATGTAAATTCACCCCTGGCTCTTACATTGAGGGTTATAAGATCATAAAGGTTTGGCTTTTTCATGTTCACCATGGAATAGCATACCGCAGTGATCCCTGAGATATTACTCTCCACATTATTCCCCCCGATGTGAGTGTGAACTCCAGTGAGTGACAAATTCATATCACACCAGATGAATTCCCTTCTCACACAGTCAAATATAACTGGAACGCACGCAGTACTGTTTGCTGTGAGATCCATCTTCTGTTCAACTGTCTTCGGCTCGTATATCTCGCCCGAACTCACATCCGATCTTTCCATCCAGCCAAACATTGCGTGAGGCATATCCGCATAGGTCTGATCTGTAAAACTGTACACTTGGTACACCACATACCTTGCACCATATTTCACAACAGAATCTATGTCCACATCAAGAAATTCACTGACACCATCGCCGTTCACCGGACCGCCATTTACAATGTCACCCGAATGGCACGCCTTGTACTTTGCCGATCTCAGGTTGGTATATGACACGTGCTCCATGTAGTTCCAGTTCTCGTCAAATATGGCTGCTGACAGATCTATATCGACTCTGCCATCATCGAAAAACTCTCCATCGCTGTTATCCATGTTCGTCCACCAGATAAATGCCCTCACAGCATTTGTCTGCGAAGCTATAGGAAGTCTTGAACCTCTGACTATGGTCTTAAGCGCCTTGCCGGCACTTCTCTGGCTGAATGGGACCACGTAATTCCTGTAGTCCTCAGACAGATACACTTTGCCAATAGGCTCTCTCTTTCCATAGATATTCACAAGTGCTTTTTCACAGACACGTACCACTTCCTCACAGTATCTCTCATCTATATCAGGGAGAGCATTGCTCTCACAGTGGCACTTTGCAAGGCTTCCTTTTGGGAAGAACACTCTCACATCTGTCTGCTCCGATCTGTGTGCAAAATGTTCTCTCACCTGAAGCAGCACGGGTGTCGACACCTCCTCCGCAACAGACTCAAAGCTTCTTATAACAGATTCTTTATATGCTCTTTCCCTGTCTTTGTCATGCATATCTGTATCCATTGAATCAGCTGTATCTGCCAGACTGTCCGTGAATGTCACCCTGAGCAATTGATCTAGTCGTCTTGCCAGCTCCCCCGGTCTCTTCACCAGTTCAGCAAGCGCACTTACATACTCACCGTATGCCAGATCAAACTCAACCTTACTTGCAAATGTCTCTTTCTTCCTGTTATTTCTCAAATTGTCAAATGCATTTATCGCCCTGTCATATGCCAGAGTATATCTGCTGCAGTCAAACTCAGAAGGATGTATTCTCTCTCCAATTCTGATCCATCTCTCCTTATATCTCAGCATGTCCTCCACTATATTAGAACAACTGGACAAAAGCTCCATGATCATTCTTCTCTGTCTGCGGGAGAAACTCTTGTATCTCGTATTCTCCGCAAGGCTTACATCGCCATCGCTCATCGCTGTAACAAGACGCAGTACATCCGTTGCAGTCTTTATATACTTTCTGATCTCGCTGGCACTTGCCAGAGGATTCTTCTGCAGATAAAGAGCAGCTATATACGCAGCATTCTCCTTGTGCGGAATCTCATCAGGCAGTTTCACATTTTCATGTTCAAATATATATGCTATATCCAACTTATCTGTCATGGATATAGATGTTCTGGACATACAGATGTTTTCAAATATCTGTCTTATGTCATCACTGTTTCCAAGCGTGATCACCCTGACCTTTGTCTCCTCAAAAAGTGGGAGTCTGCACTTACCACCTTTCCTATGTCTTTCTGGATACAGAGTTCCGCCAGACCAGTAATGTATCATTGCGTTTATGTATAACTCTGCGGAATCCGCGTCCATCACGCCCATAGGAAAATCCGCATACATCGGCATATATTCAACATTTGCCCCGACAAGTTCCACAAGTGTACTCTCAAGTTCAAAGTAGAACTTCACAAGCTCATCATCACTATATGTTCTAAGAGCATCAAATACTTCCTGAGAAAATGTGTATCCAAGATTTTCTATATTCTTCATGATGGTTGTTATATAACGATCATTTGCCACTGTTGCTGTGCCAGTGCCAAGAATCACTTTATTTTTTCGTCTGAGCAATATCTTGTTCATAACATTCTCTCCCTTCATCAAACATCCAAACATAAGCCAGTTCCGATTATCAATAATTTCTAAAAAACGAGGAAACCGGTGGCGGTAATTTTCATATCGTCCACCTGTTAAAGAAGGAACCACCACCATAGCCTCTTTATGCATTTCTGCTACAAGTTAAGTAACTTGTGAGATCAATATATCAAATCCGGTCTGCCTAATCAATGAACCTGATTTCTATTTTGCCCACCCAATTGAGATCATCAAAATTTGGGAAG
>OLGZ01001730.1_pt1 | contig 11603 bp, 8 predicted proteins | sample 1605981 | NCBI WGS metagenome assembly OLGZ01 (sample SAMN03283291) | human gut metagenome | biome: human-associated habitat; material: feces | host: Homo sapiens | place: Peru | collected 2012 | reverse complement strand
ATTTACAGACAATTCCATGGCACGAATCAGGCTGTCACTCATACTCTGACTGACATCCAGCTGGTTACTCAGCATTGCAACTCCAATCGCCTCGCTGGTTGGAGTAGAGGCACTGTTGAGTGCGCTTAAAGCAGTATTGTTTAATGCTGCAATATCCATATCAGTCACATCCTTTCTGCTTTGATATGTACTTTCATTATGGCATGGCAGATTAGAAAAAGCAAGGAAACATTCATATATTTTGGAAAAGGTGGTATACTTATCCTGCTGAAGAAATGGAGGAACCATAACATGTATGATGTGATTATAATAGGAAGCGGCCCTGCGGGGCTGTCAGCAGCAATTTATGCAGGAAGAGCAAAATTTGATGCACTTATAATAGAAGAAAAACCTATGAGTGGAGGCCAGATTGTCAATACCAGTGAGGTGGACAACTATCCGGGACTGCCGGGAGTTGGTGGATTTAGATGTGGAATTAATAATATAAGAACAGCAGAAGATTATGGTAAAGAAGAAAAATGGGATACAGTTTGGTTTAGCCAGTGGGAGCCAGCAGAGAAAAGTACACAGTACGCACATGACTGTTATGTATATCGATTTGGAACACGGTTAGATAATAATGGTGATGATACTACGAATTATAATATTGAAGATGTAGATAAAACAACACTTCCTGATTTTAACTTGTTGGTCGGCGGGTTCCCGTGCCAGGATTACTCAGTAGCATCTTCGTTAGCCACGTCCAAAGGGCTTGAAGGGAAAAAGGGGATTTTATGGTGGTCAATACGTGAGACCTTAGAAGCAAAGAAACCACCGTTCGTATTATTGGAAAATGTTGATAGATTATTAAAATCTCCTGCAAAGCAAAGAGGTAGAGATTTCGGCGTGATTCTTGCATGTTTTCGAGATGAAGGATATACGGTAGAATGGCGTGTGATAAACGCTGCAGAATATGGATACCAGCAGAGAAGGCGTAGAACATTTATTTTTGCCTATAAAAATAATACGAAATATGCAGACAGAATTTTGAAATCAGTGGGATATGCAGATGCACTAAAAGAAGAGAGTATGGAAAATGCAATCTTAAAAGAAGGTTTTTTTGCAGAAACATTTCCGGTAAATAAAGTAGAATCTACTAAGATTAAAACTAAAGAGCTTCCGACAGAAGTGGGTGAAGTATCTGAAACATTCCAATGTGAATTTGAGAATTCTGGAATAATGAGAGATGGGATAATATATACAATGAAGACTGTTCCCAATTACCACGGAAAGCAGATTACGCTTGGTGATGTTATGGAAACGGGACAAGTAGAAGAACAGTATTTTATTCCAAAAGAAAAATTATATTATACAGATCCAACTGTTACACATAGCGATGAAACGGAGCGGCGTCTTCCCAAGGAAGATAGACAGACCTGGCAGTACCTGAAAGGGGCAAAAAAATTGTTACGTACAAGTTCGACCGGACATGAATATGTATTCTCAGAGGGTGCTATTTCTATGATTGATCAGGAAGATAAACCGGCACGTACAATGCTTACATCTGAAGGTGGGTTCAGCAGAACAACTCATATTGTGAAAGATAAGATGACTGGAAGAGTGAGACTGCTTACCGCAACAGAAGCAGAACGAATCCAGGGATTTCCTACAGACCATACAAAGTACTGTCTGGTTAAGGGAGAAACAGTGGAGATGCCATTGAGAAAACGTAGATTTATGATGGGAAATGCACTGGTGGTTAATCTGGTGGCAGATATGGAGAAAACATTGGATAACATATTTACTGAAGAATAGAGCGTTGATTGTTTGGTAGTGCATAGCTCAGGAGGAACTGAAGAGAAGATGAAAGTTAATGATTTGAGTGCTAAAGATTATTCTATAGAAGATTATCTTGCAGAGAGTAAAACGTTTCTTATACCACGTTATCAGAGAAGTTATGCTTGGGAAAAGAAAAATATAGTGCAATTATTAGAGGATGTAAGTAAGGAAGAAGGATATTATATAGGGAACGTCATTGTAAATACCTCACAAAATGATGAAAAAGAAATTATTGATGGTCAACAGCGGATTATAAGTATTTTTTTGATTTTGATTGCGCTGCATCATGTTGCGGGAATGAACACATTAGAATATGTGTTAGATAATGGAAATTTAAAAATCAATATAGAAAAGAGAATAGAAGATTCAGGTGTATCGGTAATGAGTTCTATTTTAGACGATAATATAGCTAGTACAATGAAAAAATATAATGAGGTTGCTAGATATAAAGATATTGCTTCTATATTGAAAAAATATGAAGAAAGTCAGCTTGAGACGCTTAGAAAAAATCTTCTTAAGGCTAAAATAGTAGAAATTAAGTTTTTGAATGGAGAAAAACGTGCACATGAAATGTTTGTTAACTTGAATACAAAAGGAAAGCCGCTTGAAGAAATTGAAATTATAAAAAGTCATTTATTCAAATATTTGATTGAAGGAGAAAATTCAGATCAATATAAGGAAGAATGGTATGAGATGTTAGATGACATCGGTGATAAATATCATGGAAAATATTTACAAAATATTAGTTTGTTTAAATCGTTGACGAAGAAAAAACAAACAGCAAAAGAATCACTTAATTATTTGTTGGGCGAAATAAGTAATGAGGAAACAGCGAGTAGTGTGTTTGGATTTATGGCTGGTGATGAAAATGCCAGTCTATTTCGCGTTTATTCTGCTGTTAAGAATCATGATTTATTGAGATTAAAAACATATATAGGTCATGAGGCAGAAATATCTATTGATATGTTGGATCAAATATGGAAGATGTATGGTCAAGTTAAATTTGAACAGTTTGATGTTGTAATGGTTGCTTTATTATATATTCCATCAAAAGAAAAAAAGAATTTATTTAGTAAAAACTATTTGGATATTATTAAGTTCTTGAAATTAGTTTTGCTTTTTCAGATACATAATACGGTACATCGAGTGAGTCCTTCTACATATACAAATAGATTTGAAACAGCGGCGATAGAATTATACTCTAATCAGAAAAAAATGGATGCAGTGATATCTGATTTAGTAAATGATTTGAAAATCAATGAAGTTACTAAAGAGCATATGATATCTGGAATAAAAAGTTTAAAATGTAGTGGAAAAAATAAAAACAATAGAGATTTAAAAATTGCCAAATTCATTATACAGATGGTGGATGGATATTATGCTGTTGATTTAAAAGCTGAGCATATAATATGTGAAAAGAACCAGGATGATGAATTGGTTTATGAAATTGGAAATATATTACCAGTAGTTAAAGATAGATATAAGGATAAAGAGATTGATAAGAAGTTACAGATGTATAAAGAAGATGCAATGGTTAATGTCTCAATTAAGAAGTTTTTGGATCAAGGTGTTACGGAAGATAACTACAGAGAAATTATTAAAGAACGAACGAATAAAATAGCAGAGGAATTTTGGCAATTGTTCGAAGGATTGAGAAATGAAAAAAATAGATAGTAAGGTTATTAATGCACCAATACGGTGGGCCGGTTCAAAAAAGAAATTATTAAATGAAATGTTACATGCTTTTGAAACAGACAAAGATGTATATATAGAACCTTTTTTGGGGTCGGGGATTGTATTGCTAAACGTATTAGAAAATCAAATGTACAGAAAATATTATGTTAATGATATAAATAATAATTTGATATTATTTTATAATACATTAAAAAATGATTCTGCCCAATTGATTAGAAGAATCGAAATATTATGCCGTGAGTATAATAGTTTTTCAAATGATGAAGAAAAATGGGAGTATTTTTATAAAAAAAGGGATAGCTTTAATAAAAACCAAATTCGTTGTGTGACACGTTCTGCCTTATTTTGGTTTTTAATGAAAGCTGGATATAACGGAGTTTATAGAGTTAATTCTAAGGGCAAATTCAACGTTCCATGTGGTAAACGAGACAAGATAGTTTGTAATAAAGAAAAAATGGAAGAGATTTCTAAGAAAATTCAAAATGTGGAATTTTTTTGTATGGACTATAATTTATTCATAGATATGATTTTGGAGAAAGAAAAGAAAAAATCTATATTTATGTATTGTGATCCCCCATATATGCCGGAAACAGAATCATCTCAAAAACATATTCTATATACTCAAAATGGATTTGAACATGAAAGATTTATAGAATATATGGATGAAAAATGTAGCAAGGAGGATATTTCAGTAATGATATCTATGGCTGAAACAAAGAATGTAGAACAGTTGTATAAAGAACATGTGAATTTTAATAAGGTTAAAATAGAAGAAATAGTTAGAAAAGTAAATCCTACAAAAAAAATGAAGTCGAAAGAAGTAGCCTTTGTTAACTATGAGGTTGATGAAAATCCAATGATAACACCATGATAACAAAATCACAAAAAAACACACGGATACAACGGAAAATCCGGATTTTCCCACACAAATCACGCGAAAAATCACGATTTGCACACTGCAATACACTGGTCTGATATCGTGAGGGTGGTAGAACTGTAGGTTCAGGAAGAGTTGCAACTATCATCGAGTAATCTTTGATAAACTGCATAAATAAAGAATTTTCAGGCCTTCGAGGGTTCGCCCTCGGAGGTCTTTTTTTGTGCCGACAGATTAGTAGTGATAAGACGCTGGTAAATAAAAAAGAGATATTGCCAAAATTGAGATAAAAATATAAAATATTAAAGGAAATGTATAAATAATATACAATAAAAGAAAACGGAGGGGAAAACATGTATTTGGTTGATTTTTTTAAGCGTATGGCGCGAAAGTCGAATATTCCGGTTATAATTTATCTGGTATTGAATATCTTTGTCATAGCTGGAATAGTGTATTTGATGTGCAGTGGTATTCCTATGCCATTTTGGGAGGCATTCCTGATAGGCCTAGGATTGTACATTGTCTCACTCGTGATAGCACTATCACCTATAGGAGAGTGGATACTAAGGCTTCAGACAGGATGCAAGAAGATAAAAAGAGCAGAACAGCTCAATTTTATCATGCCGATATTTAATGAGGTGTACCAGAAGGCGAAAGCTTTGGATCCTTCGATTTCGGACAATGTCCAGTTATACATAAGCGATGATGAGGAACCGAATGCATTTGCAACAGGAAGAAAGACAGTCTGTGTCACGGAGGGAATGATGCACATGCCGCCTGAACAGATAAAGGCGACGTTGGGACATGAATTTGGACACTTGGCACACAAGGATACAGATCTGATCCTCGTAGTATCAGTTGGAAACCTTATTGTAACCACATTTATAATACTTGTGAGACTGGCTATTGATATCTGCCATATTTTGTTTGGAATTGTAACTATTTTTATTGGTGGGTCAGAAGGCTTCCTTGCAGCGATATTCAATACAATGTATCATGCGATGATTACAGCTATTGTTTCCGGCCTTACCTGGATATGGACAAAGATAGGTGTGCTTCTGGTTATGAAGTCTAGTCGTGCGAACGAGTTTGAGGCCGATGAATTCTCGTTTCGACTTGGATATGGACCTGAATTGTGCGCACTGTTGGATACAATATGCGGCTCAAACCCAAAGGGGCTTTTTGCCAATCTTGCGAGCAGCCATCCGGATAAGGATGACAGAATAGCAAAGCTTCAGGCATTGGGCGCTTCGTACGGAAAAACATATGGAATGGGGCTTGGCAATTCATCATACGCAAGTTTGCCGAACGGTAATGAGTCCAATGAAAACTCATCTAACGTATCATTTGGAAATGCGTATAGTCCTGCGTTTGGATTTGCAGATGCGAATACAAAAAAGCCGGCACAGACTCCTTCAGCGAACACTGCGCAATATGGGGCTGCATCATATAGTGGAGTAAATGAAAACCAGAATATGAATACGCACTACGGCAATCAGAACATGAATGCACAGCATGGCAATCAGAACATGAACGCACAGTATGGTAATAGCCCATACGGCAATCAGGGCATGAATACCCAGTACGGTAATAGCCCATACGGCAATCAGGGCATGAATACTCAGTATGGCAACAGCCCGTACGGCAATCAGAACATGAATGCCCAGTACGGTAATAGCCCATATGGTAACCAGAACATGAATGCCCAGTATGGCAGCACCCCATACGGTAATCAGAACATGAATGCCCAGTATAGAAGTAATCCATATGGCCATCAGAATATGAACGCACAGTATGGCAACAGCTCATACGGCAATCAGGGTATGAATACCCAGTATGGTAATAGCCCGTACGGCAATCAGAATATGAATGCTCAGTATGGTAATCAGAATGGCTATGCACAATATGGTGGTGCAGCGAACGGTTACGGTAATCCAAATGGCAATATGCAGTATGGCAATTTCCAGTACAATGGTCCAGCAAATGGCAATGCCAATTACAATCCGTATGGCAATGCTCAGTATGGTGCCGGATATGGTGGTAATTATAAAAATAGCTAATTACTATTTATGTAGAAGAAACGCAATATAGAAGATAAACAATAATATAATACGTATAGATCTATAATATGGCTGGGGCATTTACCAGCTGCCGATAATAGTTGACTACGACAATAAAAATGCCGTGGTCAACTATATTTTTATGTATGGGAGTTAAAATGATAAAAAAGACTAAAACTGATTTAGTGATCTGGTGCATTTACATATTTGCTGAAAATAGCCAATTCCCGCACTGCGTCCTGTAAAAAACACCCGAAAAACACTACTCTATCAATTGAAAGGAGGCAACAGATATGGATCAGAAAAAGACAGGTTCGTTTTTAAGAGATCTGAGAAAGGAAAAACAGCTTACCCAGGAACAACTTGCAGAGCGGTTTGGAGTAACCAATCGCAGCGTATCAAGGTGGGAGACAGGCAGCAACATGCCGGAGCTCAGTATCCTGGTGGAACTGGCAGATTTCTATGATGTTGATATCAGGGATATTATTGATGGAGAAAGGAAGGGTGAGGACATGAATAAGGAAGAAAAAGAGAGATTGATGGTTGTCGCTGATTATGCAGAAAACGAGAAGAATACATTGTTGATGAGGTTGCGTATATTCAGCATAGTGGGGTTGGTTTCGCTCGTTGCAGGACTGGTGATGTTGGTGCTTGGCGGAGATAATAATCTTCCAGTCTATGATTATTTGATGGGGACGCTTATGGGAGTTGCTATAGGTGCGTTGCTGGTTGCGGTGTTCTATTCAACCGGAGTTTTAGAAAACATGAGGAAGCGGAAAAGAACGCTTATGAAAGTGCTTTTGGTAATAAGCATATTATTCCTGCTTGGAACATTCATCGCGGCAATCATAGCATCGTTATGATATAATGAGCGCAAGTGAGCCAACATGCTTGCATGATTGGCGAGCGGAGAAGTGGATTATGATAGTTGCGACAGCAACGGAAAGTACCGTAGGTGCGAATCATGATATAATGAGCATTGCGACGGTTGAGCTTGCGCAAACTAAATGTAATATGCTATAATTTTTAAGGATGCAATGTGGACGATCAGTTTGTGGCATCCACATGAGCACAGATATTTTACGTGAGATATAGTAAATATGAATAGTGCAATCATTTTTTATGACGAAAGAATTTCAATTATATATGTATAAGCCCATAATATGGTTGGGCGTATCTACCAGCTACCGATAATAGTTGACTACGACATGGATTGCCGTGGTCAACTATATTTTTGTGTAAAAATATGTGCGTGGATACAGAGCGTGGATAGGGTTTAACAAAAAATATAAAATGATTTTGGAGGGTGCGCGTATGAGGTATGATGTGATAATTATTGGAGCGGGACCAGGAGGAATATTTTCTGCATATGAGCTGACAAAGCAGGCTCCGGATCTCAAGGTTGCAGTGTTTGAGGCTGGACATGAGCTTGAGAGAAGAAAATGTCCGATAGACGGCACAAAGATTAAGAGTTGTGTGGGGTGTGAGAGCTGCTCTATTATGAGTGGATTTGGAGGAGCAGGTGCATTTTCCGATGGAAAGTACAATATCACAAATGACTTTGGCGGAAGTCTGTATGAGTATATCGGCAAGAACGAGGCCATAGATCTCATGAAGTATGTGGATGATATCAATATGGAGTACGGCGGAGAGGGTACGAAGCTTTATTCCACTGCAGGCACAAGATTCAAGACAGTGTGTCTGCAGAACAGGCTTCATTTGCTGGATGCCTCGGTCAGACATCTTGGCACGGACATCAACTATATAGTTCTAGAGAATCTGTATGCATATCTTCAGGACAAGGTAGAGTTTTATTTTGACACACCTATACAGATGGTGGAAAAGCTGGAGGATGGAACATATAGTGTATGCTGCAAGAAGGGTACATTTGCTTGTAACAAATGTATCATATCCGTTGGAAGAAGTGGCAGCAAATGGATGGAGACGGTGTGCAAGGATCTTAATGTGCCAACCAAATCCAACAGAGTAGATATAGGAGTCAGAGTCGAGCTGCCCGCGGCTATATTTGCTCATCTGACGGATGAACTCTATGAGAGCAAGATAGTATACAGAACGGAGAAGTATGGAGACAAGGTGCGAACCTTCTGCATGAACCCGAAGGGCGCTGTTGTTACAGAAAATACAAATGGAATCATAACGGTAAATGGCCACAGTTATGAGGATCCTGCAAAACAGACGGATAATACAAACTTTGCGCTTCTTGTGGCAAAGCATTTTTCTGAGCCGTTCAAGGACTCCAACGGATACGGTGAGAGCATAGCGAGACTCAGCAACATGCTGGGCGGTGGAGTAATAGTGCAGAGATTTGGCGACCTCATAAGGGGACAGCGCTCCACCCAGAGCAGGATAGAGGAAGCGTTTATAACACCTACACTCAATGCCACACCGGGTGATCTGAGCCTTGTCCTTCCGAAGAGAATCCTGGATGGAATAATAGAGATGATATATGCACTTGACAAGATCGCTCCGGGAACGGCGAATGAAGATACACTGTTATATGGAGTGGAAGTCAAGTTTTACAACATGGAGGTTGAAGTTGATGAAAAGCTCGAGACGAGATATAAGGGACTGTATATCATAGGCGATGGAAGTGGTATAACCCACTCGCTGTCCCACGCATCTGCAAGCGGTGTATATGTTGCCAGAAATATAGCACAGGACGAATAAAACGGATAAATATATTTATATAGAAGAAAGTTATTCAAAACAGAGTATCGTGATAGGGGATCCAGATACTCTGTTTTTATTTGATAAATGAGTTTCAAGCGGAAATACATTTGTTTGACTGGACATGATAAGAATGGTAGAGTTGTAGATATGATATGAAAATAGATTTTAAACACTGGAATAATGTGAAAATAAATTTATTGGTTAAATAATTGAAACAATATTCTCAAAGGAAATGATGCGAAAAGAATAATTGAAGAATATCATTTGCAAAGAAAGGAAATAGGAAAATATGGAAGGATCGGTTATAAATCAGATATGTGCATCAATGGATTCGTTCTTTGATACAGAAAAGAAAATAGGCGATTATATCGTCAGAAACCCAAAACAGGTGGTGGACATGACCGTTGGGGAGCTGGCTAAGGAATGTGGTGTGAGTGAGGCATCGGTATCGAGGTTTTGCAAGAGGATAGAACTGAAGGGATTTCACCATCTCAAGATATCACTGGCAAGGGAACTCGTGGACGTTAGGGATGAAGGAGAGATATCCAGACATATATCAGTAGACGATATAGATGGTTCTCTGAGAGGCATATTGTCAAATAAAATGGAGGAATTGAGGCAGACAGTTGCCATGATTGACAGGGACGAATTAAAGAAAATATTGGAAGTGATAAACAATGCTGATACAGTTCTCATGGCGGCGGTGGGCAACACGATACCAGTTGCCATGGATGGGGCGTATAAGCTTAATCAGATAGGCATACGAGCGGTGTCGACACCGATATGGGAGACTGAACTTGGATATAGTTATAACATGACGGGCAAAGATGTTGTGATTGCGATATCGAATTCTGGGGAATCAACAGGGGTTATACAGATATTGGAGGCTGCAAAGAGCTGTGGCGCGGTTACAATCTCCATTACAAACTGTGATAAGTCAAGTGTGGCTGAAATGAGCACATACCATATCACTACGGCAACCCGTGAAAAATTATTTCTTGATGGATATTGTTTTTCACGGGTGTCTGCAACCATGGTAGTAGAGATGACCTATCTGCTGCTTGCATCTATGAGAAAGGAATCATATGAGTCTATAGTGAGACATGAACAGGCAATGGCATATACAAAGGAATGATCACAGGGCGTTTGATAGCTGGACGTGGATATGTGGGTGTTCGAAGATATGTATATGTTATTTGACAATTGTATTCATGTGTGATATTGTACGTGAAAGAAAATTGCATGTATATGAATTGCATGAAATTAAATTACGCTATTGCTTTTGCAGTCAACAATAATGTAATGCAAATACATATATTATATGGAGGAAACAGATATGAAGGATATCAAATGGGCAGTTCTCGGAACAGGTGTTATAGCAAATGAGATGGCGATGGCGCTCCAAAAAAATGGCAAAAATATTTACGCTGTGGGGAACAGGACATATGACAAGGCCGTAACGTTTGCTGAGAAATATAGTATAGGGAAAGTATATTCCGACTATAATGAAATGTTCACTGATCCGGAGGTGGATGTGATATACATAACAACTCCGCACAATACACATATACAGTTCATGAGAAAAGCGATAGAGAATGGAAAACACATACTTGTGGAGAAGTCTATTACGTTGAATAGCAGTGAATTGGGGGAGATGTTAGAACTGGCAAAGCAGCATGGAGTGGTGATAGGTGAGGCAATGACTATATATCATATGCCGATATACAGTAAGCTAAGAGAAATTTTGGACTCAGGAAAACTTGGAAAAGTAAATCTGATCACCATGAATTTCGGAAGCTTCAAGGAATATGATATGAACAACCGCTTTTTTAACAGGAATCTTGCTGGGGGTGCTATGCTTGATATCGGTGTATATGCATTATCCTTTATAAGATGGTTTATGGATTCGAAGCCAGATCAGCTGCTTTCACAGGTTAAACCAGCTCCAACAGGTGTTGATGAACAGGCTGGATTGCTTCTTATGAATAAGGAAGGACAGATGGCAACCGTTATGCTGTCCCTTCACTCGAAGCAGCCGAAACGTGGAATGGTATCATGTGAAAATGGTTATATAGAGATTATGGAATACCCGAGAGCGTGGGAGGCTTCCGTGACATACACTGAAACAGGAGATACAGAGGTTATAACAGCAGGCAAAAATGAGGATGCTTTAGCCTATGAGCTTGAGGATATGGAACAGGCAATTGCTGGCGATGATAGCAAGATGCATCTTGAATATACAAAAGATGTCATGGATATGATGACAGAATTCAGAAAGTCGTGGGGATATACATATCCAGAGGAAGAATAGCTTGATCAGCGGATTTGATGCTGCGAGTGCGGTTTGCAACAATTGCACACAATTATCAGATAAATAAAAAAAGTCCTTGACATAAAAGTGCAGTGGTGGTATCTTATAAAAGCTGTCGCGTGAGCAGACAGCAAACGACAGCTTTTATGGG
>OLGZ01001728.1_pt1 | contig 11617 bp, 11 predicted proteins | sample 1605981 | NCBI WGS metagenome assembly OLGZ01 (sample SAMN03283291) | human gut metagenome | biome: human-associated habitat; material: feces | host: Homo sapiens | place: Peru | collected 2012 | reverse complement strand
AATTTTATATGAATTATATAGATAAAAATCTAAAAAGTATAAATCAAAATAAAACCATAGGAATAATAATATGTAAAAAAGAAAATAATTATATAATTGAGTATTGCAGTGATGATAGAATATTAGCAAGAGAATATGAATTAGTATAAGGAGGAATAAGATTGAACTATTATGATGAGATAAAAAATGAATTAATAAATAATGAAGTAACTAAGAAAGTAAAAGATTATAGTAAAAATAAAAGTGATTTAACTACATATTATAATGTAGGAAAATTATTAGCTGAAGCAGGTAAACATTATGGAGAAAATGTTATCGGAAAGTACGCGAATAAATTAAAAATAGATTTGAATAAAAAATATAATGAAAGAACTTTACGTAGATATAGACAATTTTATAATTTTGTAACAAATTTAAAATGGTCGGCAATGCCGACCAAATTAAGTTGGAGTCATATAACAGAACTGATGATTTTGTCTAATGAGGATGAAATAAATTATTATATTAGTGTTGTAAATGATAGAAATATAGGATATAGAAAATTAGGCGAAATAATAAAGAATAATGAATATGGACGTATTGATGAAGAAACAAAGAATAAATTAAAAAACAAAGAAGAATTAAAAGTACCAGATTTAGTAAAGAATCCAATCCAAATAAGAAATACAAGTGATTATAATGAAATCTCTGAAAAAGTACTCCAAAAACTAATACTAGAAGATATACCTTCCTTTTTAAAAGAATTAGGTAATGGATTTTGTTTTATAGATAATGAATATAAAATAAAAATAGGAGATAGATATAATTATATAGATTTATTACTTTATAATATTAAATATAAATGCTATGTAGTAGTTGAATTAAAGGTTACTGAACTAAATTCAAATCATACAGGACAAATACAAAGATATATGAATTATATTGATAAAAATATAAAGAGTATAGATGATAATAAAACAGTAGGAATAATAATATGTAAAAAAGAAAATAAATATGTAATTGAATATTGTAGTGATGACAGAATAATAGCAAGAGAATATGAATTAGTATAAGGAGGATTAAATTTGAATTATTATAATAAAGTAAAAAGTGTCGACAGTGTCGACACAATTAACATAGAGCCATCAATATGAAAGGAAATAATAATAAAATAAGTTATTATGTAAAAGTTGTAGCACTTTTATCATTACAAGCCCACCACCCAGTTATTCCTGGCTTTTTTTAAATATAAATAATTTTTAATATTAAAGTTTATAAATTAAATACTGTTAACAAGTTGTATAATGCTAAAATTTTATATTGTCTATAGCATTAATTTATGATAAAATTGGTATAGAAAATATGTAGTTTTAATGTTTTTTATTTTGTAAAAATATTTGTTCGACAAAATTTGACAAAACAAATATTTTATATATAATATACACTCGTATTGAAGGGGAGAAATAAATATGCAGGAAGAAGCATTAGTAATGGAAAAGAGTAGTGTAGTTTCAGTTAGAAAAACAATGTTTTTAACATGTAAAAGAACATTTGATATATTTTGTTCATTAATAGGGTTAATAATGCTATTACCAATATCTTTAATAATAAAAATTTGTTATATGGTAACAGGAGATTTTAAATCTATATTTTATACTCAAAAGAGAATAGGAAAAAATGGTAAATTTATTTATATATATAAATTTAGATCAATGGTACCAAATGCAGATGAAGTATTAAAAGAGTTATTAAAAGATCCTAAATATAAAAAGGAATGGAATAAAAATCAAAAATTGGAACATGATCCTAGAATAACAAAAATAGGAAAAATAATAAGAAAGACATCTTTAGATGAAGTACCACAATTTATAAATGTATTTAGGGGAGATATGTCATTAATTGGACCAAGACCATTAGTTGAAGGTGAACTTGATGCTCATAATGGTAACCATGAAATATATGAAAAAGTTAAACCAGGAATAACTGGGTGGTGGGCTTGTAATGGTAGAAGTGCCACAACTTATGAACAAAGATTAAAATTAGAATATTATTATGCAGAAAATGCTAGTTTGTCATTAGATATTAAATGTATTTTTAGAACAATTAAAGCAGTTATTTCAAAATCAGGTGCTAAATAACAAATAGATACATTGTATAAATGTATCTTATTTTTTAGAAAAGAGGTGTTAGATGTGAAAAAACAAAAGCCAATAGTAGTAGCTCAGATAATGGGTAAATGGTTTGGAGGCGGTGTTGAAGCTGTTATAATGAACTATTATAGAAATATTGATAGATCTAAAGTTCAATTTGATTTTATTTGTGATGAAGATTCTACTAATATTCCATATGATGAAATAAAAAAATTAGGTGGTAGAGTAATAATTTGTCCACCATATCAAAAAATTTTTGAATATGAAAGATTTTTGATTGATTTATTCAAGAAAAATAATTATAAAATAGTTCATTCAAATATAAATGCTTTATCCGTATTTCCATTACGAGCTGCTAAAAAAGCAGGAGTACCTATAAGAATAGCACATAGTCATTCCACAACTAATAAAAAAGAATGGAAGAAAAATTTGATGAAACAAGTATTAAGACCTTTTAGTAAAAAGTATGCTACAGATTATTTTGCTTGTTCAGAACTTGCTGGAAGATGGCTATTTGGAGATAAAACATTCGAACAAGGTAAAGTTACTATAATAAATAATGCAATTGATTTAGATAAATTTAAATATGATGAAAAAGCAAGAAAAGAGAAAAGAAAAGAACTAAATATAAATGATGATACTTTAGTTGTCGGCCATATTGGAAGGTTTGTTGCACAAAAAAATCATACATTTTTAATAGATATATTTAGTGAACTACATAAAAAAGAGAAAAATTCAATACTTTTATTAATTGGACAAGGTCCATTAATGAGTGAAATAAAACAAAAGGTCGATTCACTTGGTATATCAGATTCAGTAAAGTTTTTAGGACAAAGAGATGATGTTAATGAATTATATCAGGTTTTTGATGTATTCTTATTACCAAGTTTATATGAAGGATTACCTGTTGTTGGTGTGGAAGCTCAAGCAACTGGATTATTGTGTGAACTGTCTAGTGATATGACAAAAGAGACAAAAGTATTAAATACAACTAGATTTATTTCATTAGATAAGAATGTTAAAGAATGGGCATCAATTATTTTAGATGATTATAGTAAATTTAAAAGATATAATACAATAAAAGAAATATCAAAACATGGTTTTAACATAAAAGAAGAAACTAAAAAGTTAGAAAATAAATATTTATTTTAATGGAAAGAAGGGGTAGTAATGCTTTATGAATATATAAGCCTAATTTTAGGTGTAATTAAAATTTCATTTTATAAATTATTTTATTTTGATAGAATTAAATTAAGTGATATTCCAAAAATGAACAATTCTTTTAAAATTGCATTGAAAAAGGGATCAAAATTAAACTTGGGTAAAAATTTTAGATCAAGAAATAACGTATCTATCAGAATTTATAATAAGGGAATAGTTAATATAGGTGATAATTGTTTTTTTAATGATTGCTGTTCAATAAATTGTCAGAAAAATATTGAAATAGGAAATAACGTAATATTTGGGCAAAATGTAATGATATTTGATCATGACCACGATTATAAAAATGATATTAATAATTTTGTACTAAAAAATATAAAAATAGGTAATAATGTATGGATTGGTGCTAATTGCGTTATCTTGAAAGGAGTTACTATAGGTGATAATGTTGTAGTTGCTGCAGGGACAGTTATTAACAAAAATATTAGTAGTAATAAATTAGTATATTCTAGAAAAAAAATAGGAGAAAAAAATTATGAATAAAATTAAATATAGTATTATTATTCCTGCATATAACGTTCAAGATTATTTAGAAAAATGTATATCTTCAGTTTTACAACAAAAATTTGACAATTATGAAATTATCATTATTGATGATGGTTCAACAGATAGAACTGGTATCATTTGTGATAGTATAGGAAAGATGAGTGAAAAAATAAAAGTAATACATAAAAAAAATGGAGGTTTGTCGTCAGCACGTAATGCTGGGGTAGAAATAGCCACTGGAAAATATACGATTTTTTTAGATAGTGATGATTTTTGGGTAGATGAAACCTTTTTATCAAATGTAAATGCAATTATGACAGATGAAGATTTAGTTATTTTTAATTCGTATAAATTTTATGATATAAGCAGTGTAAAAAAACCTAGATTTAAATTATCAAAGAAATTTTATAGTTTAAATGATGAGAAAAAAATAGAATATATTATTAAAAAAAATATTTATAAAGCTTGTGCATGGGATAAAATTATTAAGACATCAATTTTACAAAAAAATGAAATTAAATTTCCAGAAGGGGTACTTTCAGAAGATATGCAATGGTGTGGAAAAATTTTAGAAAAGGTTAAAAAAGTTAATGTTTATCCAAATGTTGTTTATGCGTATAGACAAAGAAATAATTCTATAAGTAAAAATGTAAATAAAAAGCATTTGATGGATATTTATGAACAAATAATTGAAGGAATTAAGTCGGAAAATTTAATTGTTTTGAATTATTTTGCTTATGAATACATAATCTTATATTCATATTCATTTACATTGAGAGATAAAGAAATTATTGATAAAACCAAGGAAATATCATGGATTTTAAATTATGACATTTCAAATAAAGTAAAAAAAATAAAATATGTTTACAATATGCTCGGATATAAAACATGTGGAAGAATTTTAGAAAAATATTTAAAATGGAAGTAGGTGCATGAATTGAATAAAATAGTTTTTATTGTCCCATATTTTGGAAGATTTAACAATTACTTTCAATTATTTTTAAATTCTTGTGAAAAAAATAGTAATTATAATTGGATTATAATTACTGATGATAAAAGAAATTTTTATTATCCTAAAAATGTTGAAGTGATTTATGAAAGTTTTGAAAAATTAAAAGAACAAATTCAAACAAAATTCGAAAATATAGAAATATCACTTGATAATCCATATAAACTATGTGATTATAAACCAACTTATGGATATATTTTTGAAAAAAATATAGAAAAGTATGATTATTGGGGATATTGTGATGTTGATTTGATTTTTGGAAATATAGAAAAGTGCTTAGATATGAAAAAAATAAAAAAGTATGATAAGATTGGTGTTTTAGGACATTTTACAATTTTTAGAAATACTAAAGAATTAAGAGAATTATTTTTAAATGATGAAAGATATAAGGAAGTTTTAACTTCTCCTAAAAGTTTTAAATTTGATGAAGAGTATGGAGAAGATTATGGAAATTCTATTAATAATATTTTCCAAAAAAAGAATAAAAAAGTTTATAATATTATAAATTTAGCTGATATATATGTTAAGAGTTCCAATTTTAAATTAATTAATTATAATAATGAAGAAAAAAAATACTTTGTTGAAAATTATAAAAAAAATCTTTTTGTGTATGATGATGGCAATTTAAAACGATACACAGTAGAAAATAATAAGTTAGTAACCACAGAATATTTATATATACATTTGCAGAAAAGAAGTATGAATGTGAACATAAATAATTTTAACAAATATAAAATTATTCCTAATTCATTTGAAAATTTTAATGAAAATATAAATTCGATACAGGATTTTCAAAAAATTAAAATCAAAAATTTTAATTTACATTATTTTAAGATTAGATTAAAAAATCTTAAAAATAAAATAAAAAAGAGAATGGAGGAAAAATAAGTATGCCATGGCAAATTAGTTTGATTTTTACTATTCTTTTGATTATAATGGGATTTATTTTTAAAAAATCAAAAATATTGTGGGGAATTCAAATTTTTTGGATGTGGATTTTAATGGCTGGTAGTATAGGGGGTGTCGATTGGACAACTCATAATAATATATTTTATGAAGCTCTTTCCGTTAAAATATTTGATGATTCCTGGTTGTATAAGTTTTTTTGCTATCCCTTCGTAAGCAATGGTTATACTTTTGCAACGTTTAATTTGGTAATTTCAACAATTCTTTTAATTTTATTATTTGCAATAATTAAGAAAAATTCGAAAAATGTTTGTACTGTTACAAGTCTAATATATATTTTTCCACTAGCTGATTCTATAATACAAAAGAGGAATTTTTGCGCGTTAGTTATTTTTCTGTTAGGTGTACTTCCACTTATAAAAGGAGAGAAAAAATCAAACATTAAATTTTTAATATTTACTTTCTTAGCTGCACAGATACATTCATCATATTATTTATATTTTTTAATATTTCCATTAATGAAATTGGATTACAAAAAGTTAAATAAAATTTTGTCAATTATCCTTGTGATAGCTTTTATTGCAATTCCTTTTATACCTAAAATAGCAATGGTTTTTGTGCCATCTTCAAAAGTTAATTTTTATTTTTCTACTTTAAAAATTCCTTTATATCAAAGTATATGCTGGTGGTGTTTACAATTAATATTTACTTTTTTATTTTTTAAACTTTTTGATATTAATTCTAAATTAATTGAATATTTAAAAATTAATATAGATGAAAAAACAAAAGAAGAGTATGATAAACTGAAACAACTAAATAAAATTTTATTAATATTTATGCCATTATATTATTATGAGCCAACCTTTTTTAGATTTTTTAGAAATATGTTGTTTGTAAATTATATATATATATCAAAAATATTTGATAAAACTGACAAAAACTATAAGGAGGTTGTTTTAGTTTTTGGAGCAATAATATGTTTTGCGTTATTAGTGTTTTTATCTCAATTTGTAATTTTTGGGAAAGGGTTTAATTATTTAGGAGTACCAATTTTTGAGGCAAACAGATTTATAGGATAATAAGAAATAAGTATGTAAAATTTTTATGTGCTTTACAATAAAAAAGATAGGAGTTAAATTGAATATGAAAGAAAATATATCTATTATAGTTCCTTTGTATAATAAGGAAAAATTTATATATAATTGTTTAAATAGTATTATGATACAGTCGTATAAATTTTATGAAGTATTAATTATAGATGATGGTTCTACTGATAATTCTGCTCAAATTTGTAAAAAAATTTGTGATGAAAACAAAAAGTTTAAATATTATAAAAAGGATAATGGAGGGGTTTCATCTGCTAGAAATCTTGGAATAGAAAATGCAATGTATGAGTATATTGTATTTATTGATGCCGATGATTACATAGAAAAGGATTATCTTAAATCGCTAATTGAAAATAAAAGCGATTTGGTTGTTGAAGGATTTAAAAAAAGTGAAAATGGAAATATAAGTGAGTTTCATATTTTTAATGAAAAATGTAATAAGAAAAAAGTTTTGGAATATTTAATGAATAAAAAAGTTGCAAATATATTTTCTGTTCCATATTTAAAATTATATAAAACATCATATATAAAAAAATATAATATTAGGTTTAATGAAAAGCTTTCATTTGGAGAGGATTTTGATTTTGTTTTACAATATCTAAATACCATTGATGGACAAGTAAATTTAATTGATGAATGTAATTATGTTAATGTAATAGAAAAGGAAAGTCTGTCACGAAAGGACTTGCCAGACGTTTGGGAACAGTTATCATTGGTATATTTAACTATAAAGAAAATTTATTGTAATGATGATACTGCTTTAACTTTTTATTTAATTAGGTTTATTAAAATTAGTCTTTTGAATAGTTATTGCAGAAAATTTAAAAATTTTAGAAAAATATTTAAAAAGATAAGAAAAGATGATAATTTTTTAAAAATTAATTTAAAAAAATTGAATAAAATTTCAATTGATTCAATAATTTATATTCTTATAAAAATGAATTTTATACATATATGTTATTTGATATTTTATATAAAGAGGGTGAGATGACATTGAAAAAGATAGGAATTTTAACTTTTCATAGAGCGCATAATTATGGTGCTTCATTACAGTGTCTTGCATTACAAAAGTTTATTGAGGATAATGTTAAAGGAGCTGAGGTTAAAATAATAAATTATGCTAATAAAAAAATTGATTATGATTATTCTTTATTTAGGTTAGATATGACGTCTATTTATACATTTATTAAATCTTTTGCATCATCATTAATTTTTATGAGAAAGAACTTACAAAAAAGAAAAATATATAATAGATATATTAATTATTATTTAGAATGTACAAACTTATGTGATAATGTCAAAGATGTGGAAAAAGTTACAAGTGACTATAATTATATTATTGCAGGTAGCGATCAGATTTGGAATCCAAATCTGACAGGGGGAATTGATGATATTTATTTTCTGAATTTTAAAACAAAAGCAAAAAAGATTGCTTATGCCGCAAGTTTGGGAAAAAATAAAATGGATGACAATAAAATGGTTTATAAAAAATTATTACAAAATTTTGACAGTATATCCATAAGAGAGATTGATGGATGCAGTATTGTGAGTAATATTTTAGGAACAAATATAAAAAATGTTATAGATCCTACCATGTTGTTAGAGTATAATGATTGGAAAAAGTACATAAAGCCAGAAAAACCTGTTGATTTTAAATATATTTTTGTTTATACTCCTAATAATCTTATTGAGTATAATGATGTAGTCAATTACGCGTCAAAAACGCTTGGATTAGATGTTATTAATTTTAAAAAGAAAAATATTGGATTAAACAATGTGAGAAAAAACTTATTTTGCTCTGATCCAAATGATTTCTTAAACTATTTATATTATTCAAATATTGTTATTGTTACCTCTTTTCATGCCGTTGTTTTTTCTATAATATTCAGAAAAAAGTTTTGGGTATTGTCACCAGAGGATAATAGCAGCAGAGTAACAACTCTATTAAAAAAATTGGGGTTGGAAAATAGAGCGATTAAATCCTTAGATGATTTTAAGTTAAAAAATATCAGTGAACAGATAGATTTTGAAACCGTAAATAATAAATTAAATTGTTTAAGAATTGAATCAAAAAAATGGCTTCTCGAACAATTAGAAATGGAGTAAATATATATGAATCGTGGAAAAAGTTTATTTAAAAATACAGTTATTATTACTGTTGGAAAAATATGTACACAACTCGTTACATTTCTTTTATTACCACTGTATACTGGAATCTTGACAACAGCAGAGTACGGAATTGTAGATTTGTTAAATACATTAGTATCCTTATGTTTACCAATTGTTACATTACAAATTGAACAAGCTGTTTTTAGAGAACTAATTGAAGTAAGAGGTAATAAAAAGGAGATAAAGGTTATCATATCGAGTGCTATTTTTACAGTAATATTGCAATGTATAATATTTTTAACAATATTTTTAATTATAGCTCCATTATTTAAAAATGAGTATAAATATTTTTTAGCAACCAATGTAATTGTCTATATTTTTTCCTCGTTATTTTTGCAGATATCAAGAGGATTAGGTGAAAATAAAAAATATTCTTTTGCAAGTTTTATTAGTGCTATATTTACCATAATATTTAATATATTATTTCTTGTTGCAATTAAATTGGGAGCTAAAGGAATGTTGTTGGGTACAATGATAGGACAGGTTGTCGCTGTAATATATTTATTTATTTCTTTAAAATTGTATAAATATATATCAATAAAAAGTAATAAAAAAAAGATAATAAAAAATCTTCTTAAATATTCAATACCGTTAATTCCAAATGCAATTTCTTGGTGGGTTTTTAATGCTTCTGATAGATTAATAGTCACAACTGTACTTGGTGTAGAAAAAAATGGGATTTTGGCAGCATCGTTGAAATTTTCATCAGTATATATTACTTTATATAATGTTTTCAATATAAGCTGGACTGAATCGATTTCGATGGCTATTAGAGATAAAGATTTAAATACATATTTTAACAAGACATTTAATATTGTTATGAAAATTTTTGTTGCTTTTGCTATTGTTCTTATTTCAAGTATGCCTTTTGTTTATCCTATAATGATTGATAATAAATTTAGTTCTGGATATGTATTAGTGCCAATCTCCATATTAGGATCATTATTTAATGTTGTTGTTGGGTTGATAAGCGTTATTTATGTTGGTGAAAAAAACACAAAAGCAATAGCAAATACATCCGTTTTTTCTGCAATAATAAATATAATAGTTCATTTAGCTTTAATAAAATTTATTGGTTTGTATGCTGCTGTTTTTTCAACACTAATTTCATTTATGATTATGAGTATTTATAGAATTATTGATATTAATAAAACTTATTTTAAAATTATATTAGATAGTAAACTTATTGCTGAAACAATAATCATTTTAGTATTCGTGTTGATTTTATATTATATTAATAATAAATACTTAAATATACTATCTGTTTTGATTTCTATTTTATTTGGATGGAATATAAATAAGAATTCCATTAAATCAATATTTATGTTAATAAGAAAAACAAAAAAGTGTGAGGTGTAATATGTCAAATTATTTCTCTGATTATAATAAAAAAAATTGTAATGGATGTGGTGTTTGTGCTTTGAAATGCCCTAAAAATGCTATCATAATGGAAAAGGATTCGGAGGGGTTTTTATATCCTATAATTGATAAAAAGAAATGTATTGATTGTAAATTATGCATGAAAATTTGTCCAAATAAAGAATATGCAAAAAATGAAAATGTAAATACATATATTGCAATAAATAAGGACAAAAATCAACTAAAAAGTAGTTCATCAGGAGGGTGTTTCTTACCAATTGCACGATATATTATATCAAAAAATGGTGTGGTATTTGGTGTTAAATATGATGAACAATTGAATGTAGTTCATGACTTTGCCGAGTGTTTTGAAGAATTAAAAAAATTTCAAGGTTCAAAATATGTAAGAAGTGATTTAAATAATTCATATATACAAGTTGAAAAATTTTTATTGGAAAATAGGTATGTATTGTTTAGTGGAACACCTTGTCAATGTCAAGGTTTAAGAACATATTTAGGGAGTGATTATGATAAATTATATACTTGTGAAATTATTTGTCATGCAAATTCATCACCGGATATATTTAATTTATATAAAAGTAATCTTGAAATTGAAAATAATAAAAAAATAACTGATATAAAATTTAGATCAAAGTCTAATGGATGGAAAAATCAAAAAACTTTAATATATTATAATGATGGAACTACAGAAGAGGATATAAGTTTTTACATGGGATTTGTAAATGAACTCTTTAACAGACCATCATGTCACAATTGTAACTTTTGTACTTCAAGTAGACTATCAGATTTTACAATAGGCGATGCATGGGGAATTAATGAATTTGATCCCGATATTGAGGATGATGATACAGGAATATCGTTGTTTTGTATAAATACAAAAAAAGGAATAGAATTAATTAAAATATTAGAAAAAGATTTATTTTTAAAAAAAACGGATACAGAAAAAGCTTTTGAATATAATCATAATAAAAATGTTAAAGAAAATAAAAAAAGAAATGAATTTTTTGAAAAAGTTGCTAATGATAAAATTAACAAAACAAATATAATAAAAAATATTAAAAAATATACTAAAACTAGTCTCCCTAAAAAATGTTTTAATAAAATTAGGTATGTTTTTAATAAAATTAAAAGTTCAAGATAAATAATTAAAAATCATTGAAAAAAATAATAATATATATTTTATTAGCGTTATTATGTATGATAACTATATT
>OLGZ01001724.1_pt1 | contig 11647 bp, 11 predicted proteins | sample 1605981 | NCBI WGS metagenome assembly OLGZ01 (sample SAMN03283291) | human gut metagenome | biome: human-associated habitat; material: feces | host: Homo sapiens | place: Peru | collected 2012 | reverse complement strand
GGGGGGGGGGCAACTAGCTCTTATATATTTTTCTTTATCCTTTATTATAAACAACTTTCTTTTTATCTTACTTTTACCGCCTTATCTTTCATTTTATGCAATCAAAGGGACACTAATGAAAGATTATGACGGATATAATTTTAAAAAATACCAAGAACTAGCACAAGATGATAAGCTCTCTATGTATGAAAAAATAGGCTTTCCTGACACTTACCGAGAACATAGTGAAAATTTGATTTTTGATGATATTTTGCTAAAACTACCCTTGCTTAAAGAAAAAGAAAATTTAAAGGTTTTGGATATTGGCTCTGGTTGCTCAAATTTGCAAAAATATATCTCTGATTTTTGCGCTAAACGCCACAATACGCTATTTTTGGCTGATAGTAAAGAAATGCTCGATTTGATTTTAAACAAAGAAAACGAAATCAAAATCGCTGGACTTTTTCCAAATGAAACCTTTGATGAGATACAAGAAAAATCGAGTGGTGTGGACATAATCATCTGTTATAGCGTGTTTCATTATATTTTTGTGGATAGTAATGTTTGGTATTTTTTGGATTGTATTATGGAGTTGCTCAATGATGGCGGGCAAATTCTCATCGGCGATATACCAAATATCTCTAAAAGAAAGAGATTTTTTGCCTCAAACAATGGCATTAAATTTCATCAAAAATTTATGCAAACAGATGAATTGCCAAAGGTTGAATTTAACTGCATAGAAAAAGGCAAGATAGATGATAGCTTACTGATGTCTATCGTTTTAAAGTGTCAAAATAGTGGCTTTGATGCTTATATATTGCCACAAGCAAAGGATTTGCCCTTTGCTAATCGCCGAGATGATATCATCATAAGGAAGCCATAATGATAAGTATTAAACCTTATGATAAAGCTTATAAAGCCCTTTGGGACGATTTTATCGAGCGTTCTAAAAATGGCACTTTTATGTTTAAACGCAATTATGTTGAGTATCACGCAGATAGATTCAAAGATAATTCGTTAATGTTTTTTGATGATGGTGTGCTTGTCGCACTTATGTGTGCATCTTTGCACGGGGCTGAGCTTCGTTCGCACGGCGGACTTACTTATGGGGGTATCATTACGGACAGAAAAATGGTAGCGCAAAAAATGCTTGAAATTTTTGCGCGTTTAAATGAGTATTTACTTGAATGCGGCATTGAAAGTTTGCTGTATAAAAGAGTGCCGATGATTTATCACAATTATCCAGCAGATGAGGATTTATATGCGTTATTTAGAATGGGCGCAAAACTCGTTCGGCGCGATATTTCAAGCACTATTTATATGTGTGATAAAATTAAATTTAACGAAAGACGAAAACGAAATATCAAAAAAGCTCTAAATGCAAATTTAGCGTTTAAACAAAGTGATGATTTTGAGAGCTATATCGCCTTACTTAGCGAGGTGCTAGCCACTCATCACGGCGCAAAACCAACACACACAAGCGATGAGCTAAAATATCTAGCACAAAAATTTCCTAGCAATATCAAGCTTTATGCTACTTACGATGAGTGTGAAATGCTTGCTGGCGTGGTAATATATGAAACACCAAATGTCGCTCACGCGCAATACATAGCAAATTCGCAAAAGGGGCGAGAGTGTGGGGCTTTGGACCTTGTGTTTGACAAACTCATCAATGAAATTTATGCAGATAAGCGTTATTTTGACTTTGGAATTTCTACTGAAAATAATGGGCTAATTTTAAACGCTGGGCTAATCCAACAAAAACAAGAATTTGGCGGACGCGGTGTGGCTTATGATTCGTTTATACTCAATGTTTCAAGCGTCCTTGCAAATGGGGGGGGGGGGACTCTACCTAATTTTGCAAATCTCACAAGTGGCATAACGCTGCGTAAGGCTGGGTGATGATAAAGATACTGCCTTACACAGCACAGCTTAAAAGCGCGTGGGATAGTTTTGTAGAAAATTCAAAAAATGGAATTTTTATGTTTAAACGCGATTTTATGGACTATCACGCGGATAGATTTGTAGATAATTCGCTTTTATTTTTTTATGATGATGAGCTAATCGCGCTTTTGCCACTCTCACGCCACGATAATGTGCTAAAATCGCACGGAGGGCTTACTTTCGGAGGCTTTATATCTAGCGCAAATATGAAACAAGTCAAAATGAACGAATGTGTAAAAGCCCTAATAGAGTATCTAAAAGAGCATAAATTCAAAGCGTTAGAGTATAAAAAGTGCCACAAATTTACTATGAAATTCCTGCTGATGAGGACATATATGCGCTATGGAGACATAATGCTAAACTTACCAAAATCGAGCCTTCTACAACGATAAATTTGCGTGCGCCTATTAAGATGACAAAGGGGCGTAAAGCACAGATTTCACGCGCGAAAAGAGAGGGTGTTGAGATAGTGGAGTCAAATGAATTTGAAAAATTTATCACACTTGAAAATGAGGTTTTAGCTAAATTTCACAATGCAAAAGCCGTGCATAGCGGAGCAGAACTTGCACTTTTGGCGAGTAAATTCCCTAAGCAAATAAAGCTTTATGTGGCTACGCAACGCGGAGACGATAAGATTTTAGCTGGGGTGGTGGTATTTGTGTATGAAAATTTGGTGCATACGCAATATATGGCAAGTAGTGATAAGGGACGAGAAATAGGGGCTTTGGATTTAGTTATAAGCACCTTGCTTGACAAATATAGGGAAAATAAGCTATACTTTGACTTTGGAATTTCGACTGAAAACGATGGACTCACTCTAAACGAGGGCTTGATAGCGCAAAAAGAGAGCTTTGGCGGGAGAGTTTGCGTGTATGAGAGTTGGAAAATTAAAACATAAATTTTATAAGAGACTTATAATGAATTACATAGTTCGTCAAACCCAACTTCAAGCTATAAGAGGAAATAATTGCCATTATGGACAAATTAAAAATTTAGATACAAATAAAACATTCTCTTGGGTTTATGATTGTGGGCATAAAGACCTTATTAGTAAAATAAAAATAATGATAAAATCAATCTTATTGTGCTTTCACATTTTGATAAAGACCATATAGGTGGTGCTTATGAGTGCCAAAACGCCATTTACCACAATCAAAAATGGAAAGATATAAATTTTAAAAATCAATGTGAATGATTGTAGTGCATATATGGATTTTATGAAAAATACAAGCACAATAGGCGAAAACATAATAATAGAGCTGATAATTGGAAATTAACTGATGTAAATCAAGGTAGCCACCCGATTTAAGGGCTTTAAACAAAAATTCTACTAATCCAAATTTTGGTGGAAATTCAAATGGGAAGTGGTGTTAATAGTATGAATTTTGACTAAAAGCGGAAATTTACTTTAATCATTATCATCTATATACCAATAACTCAAAGGATTTTGCGTGCTTTTTTTACCTATGAGTGATAGGTTGATTTTACCTTTTTCAAAAGGCGTATCAGTTTCAGTTTTTATAAATTTATTATGTTTTTTATTTGCTTGTTTTAGATAATCGCCAAAGAAATAATAGCGAACATACAAATATATCGCACCGATGATTACCACAGCACAAAGAAAAACAAAGCCTATACCTAATATGGTTTGCATTAAAACCCTTTCAATATCATATTTCAAACACTGACATTATGCTACAATCAAGCAAATTTGTCAATGTCTTAAATCTTTCAAAAACCAAAACTTCCACAAATTTTTCTTTATAAATTTTTGCCTTACCACGCTTTGCATTTGCAAAGGGCGCAATGACGAGTTGGCGAGTGTTTGGTTTGCTTGCGATAGCGGGCTGGGTGGCGTAATGGTGTGTGGGTTGAGCGGAGCTTGACTTGCTGCAAGATTAAATCATTGATTTGATTTCACCCTAAAACTCAACGCCTTTAAAATGTCAGCCTTGCCGATAATCTCCCTTTGCTCCAAGTCAGCGCAGGTGCGAGCTACTTTGAGCGTTTTATTTACCGCTCTTTGCGAGAGATTATAACGCGCCACAGCTAAATTCAGCGTGCTTTGCGCATCTTTGTCCATCACGCAAATTTGCGCTAAATTTTCATCTTTGAGCTTTGCGTTAAATTCCTTTTGCCCGCGCTTTTTTTGAAAGACAAAGCCCGCCAAAACACGCTCACTAAGCTCACGCGAGCTAAACGAGCTTTTATCATCAGCGCTTGATTTTTCCATCGCCACATACAAGTCAATGCGGTCTAAAATCGCCGCTGAAATGGTGTTTTTGTAGCGTTTGATTTCAAGTTCGCTGCAACGACAACTCAGAGTTGGCGAAAACAAATTCCCGCAAGGGCAAGGGTTTTGCGCGGCGACAAAAAGAAATTTCGTCTCATAGCTCACCTTTGAATTCACGCGTGAGACGAGGATTTGGTTGTCTTCAAGCGGTTCGCGCAGGCTTTCGATGATAACCTTGCCAAAGTGCGGAAACTCGTCAAAAAACAGCACGCCGCCATTTGCAAGCGCCACTTCGCCGATTTTTGCGCCCTTTGTGCCGCCGCCAAAAATGCTCGCCCTTGTGCTGGTGTGGTGCGGGTTGCGAAAGGCTCTAATGCTTGAAAACTCACTATCTTTCGAGTTTAGCGACTGATACGCACTAGCTAATAGCACTTCATTTAGGCTTTGTGGGGGCATTATATACACCAAACGCTTAGCACACATACTTTTGCCGCTACCCGCACTGCCTTCAAACAAAATGTTGTGCATACCAAGTGCGGCGATGAGACAAGCAAATTTCGCGTTTTCTTGCCCCTTAATGTCGCTAAAATCATAAGGAAAGCTGGTATTTGGGATAAAAAGTTCATTTTCTATCATCAAAGGCTTAGCAAAAAGCGGGTGCGTGGCGTTTGCGCGAAATTTTTCACGCTCATTTTGACTAAAAAACTCCACCGCTTCGTCCAAATCCTGCACGACAAACACTTCTAAATTCGGTATCATCGCGGCTTTTTCAGCCAAAGCCTTAGGAACCAAAACCCGCGCTTTTTGCACCTTTGCGCTCAAAAACAAAAGCAAAGAAAAAAGCTCATTCGTGCTTTTAACAGCCCCGTCAAGTCCAAGCTCCCCAAAAACAAAGATTTGCTCCAAATTTTCTTGCTTTTGCAGCAAAATCAAAATCGCCATCGCTAAATCAAAATGCGAGCCGTTTTTTGGTATGCCTGATGGGCTTAAATTTATGGTGATTTTTTGGGCGGGAAAGGCGTAGTTTTTGCTCATCAAGCAGGCTTTTATGCGCTCGGTGCTTTCTTTGATGGCTGAATTTGGCAGTCCTACTATGCTAAAACCGGGCAAACCCCTTGTAAAAGTGCTTTCTACATCGATGATACACAGCTCATCGCCTAAACTCACGCTTTTGAGCTTTTTCACTTGCTCTCTTTGGGGCGGATTCTGTCTTTTAGCGGGGCTTTTGGCGCATTTTGTGCTTTTGCAACGCCTGAATTTAGCGTTTTGCCACTCTTTTTTGCCTTTTGGGCGGCTTTAAATTCCTTTTCAAAGAGCTTTTTTTGCGAGTAGCTAAGCCGCTCGATGAACAAATGCCCGTCCAAATGCTCAAACTCGTGCTGCAAGACAACAGCGAGCAAATCGCTTGCTTCAAGGCTTTGCGCCTTGCCAAAGCGGTCTTGATAACGCACGCGCACGCTTTTATAACGCTCAACTTCTTCAAAAAAATTCGGCACGCTCAAACAGCCTTCATTGCAAAGTATCTTTTCAGTGCCGATAAATTCAAGCTCAGGGTTTATGAATTCAAGCAAATTTTCTTTTTTTATCTCGTCATTTTCATCGGGCAAATTCGCCAAAAATATCCGCAAAGGCTCAGCCACTTGAATCGCCGCAAGCCCTATGCCATTGCCATTTATCATCGTTTCATACATATCATCAAGCAAGGCGTGCAAATTCGCGTCAAAATTTTGCACCTTTAAAGAACGCTCAAACAGCCTTTTGTCAGGGTAAGTGATGATTTGTCTTTGCATTTTTTCTCCGCTTTTTTAAATTTATTTTGTTTCATTTCGCATTTTGCTGAAATGCCACTTTTGTTGTGGCGCATTAAACTTGCAAATTCTAGCAAGAAAAGACAAATTTTTAGCTAAAATTGCCAAAAATTTAAGCAAATCAAACCTTTTGCTTAACGCCACATTGCTAACTCTGCCTTAAATTTCGCGCTCCGTTAAGCCTTTTACTACTTACTCACGCTTTCTACAACCGCGACATTGTCCCTAAAATCCACGATTTGCACTATATCGCCTACCTTTGCCTTGCCTGTGTCGCTTTTCCACATCGTGCCGTTGCATTCGATGATACCATTTTCTATGACTTTTGCTTTTGTGCCGATTTTAAGCCTTAAATTCGCATTTTCGACATAGTTGTCCTTGGGCTTTGAAAAGCGTTTGATGAGCGGGCGCAACGATACAAGCGCAAGGCAAGAGCAAACGACTATGCTTATGAGCTGAGCCACGAGCGAGCCAAATGCGCCAAAAGCGTTCAAAACGCCCGTTGCCGCCACGCCTACGCCGATAAAAAGCAAAAAATAGCTAAACACAAAAAGCTCACACAGCAGCAACGCCCCAGCGATGATGAAAAGCCACATAGTTTGCACGGCTAAATCGCTAGATAACAAGGCTTCTATCATCATTTATCCTTTAAAAAGTCCTTGATAACGGACAATGAGCCGATAAATTCAGCCGTTTCATAAGGCACGATAACCTTGTCCTTGCTCGTGCTTTTTGAAAGCTCGGTAAATGCGCTGATTCTGTCCTTTGTGAGTAAAAATTCAGCCGCTAGCGGGCTTTTTTTCATCTCGTCATTGATGAGCCTTATGGCGTCAGCTTGCCCTTGTGCGAGCGCGATTTGCTCGTATTTGCGCGCATCAGCCATTCGCTCTATCGCCTCAGCTTGCAAGACTTGTTCTTGTTTGTAGGCTTCTGCGTTGCGAATTTGAGCCTGTTTTTCAGCCTCCGCCTTTAACTCGATGGCGCGTTTGTCGCGCTCGGCTTTCATTTGCTGGTTCATACTTTCTTGTATGTCCTTGCCTACGGAGATTTCGCTAATCTCCACGCGCATAATTTTCACGCCCCAGTTAAACGCCGCCTCGCCCAAAGCCACTTGCAAGGCGGCGTTGAGCTTGTCGCGGTTTGAAAAGGCTTCATCAAGCGTTATCTTGCCAAGCTCGCCCCGAAGTGTCGTAACGGCAAGGTTTTCAATCGCCATTTGATAGTTCGTTACCCCATAAGTCGCCATTTTAGCGTCCATAACCGTTACAAAGACTATGCCATCGACAAAAATGCTGACATTGTCATTTGTAATCGCCTGCTGTCCCATATTTATGAGCTGTTCTTTGCTCGTAACCTTTGCTACAACTCTATCTATGTAAGGTATGATTAAATTTAGCCCGCCGTAAAGGGATTTGTGGTATTTGCCAAGCCGCTCAACTATGTAAATGTCGGTTTGTCCGACTATTTTAAGCCCCGAAAATATCGTAGCTACAACGACTGCAAGCACTACAAGTGCGATAATCGCAGAAGTAGAAATGAGTTCCATTTTTGTGTCCTTTTTGTGAATTTGTGCGGAATTTTCGCCCATTTTATGCAAAAATCGCGGGCAAATTTTAGCTATTTTTGGTTAATGAAACACTTTGTCATTTAGCCTTAAAGCCATTTTTAAGCTGTTTTATCGCCCAAGCATAATGGCTTGAAGTGCTTGAAATCGCATAGCTTGCAAGGCTTGAAGTAAGCGTGAAAGCAAAATGAGCCTTTGTAAATAAGGCTTTTTCGCTGAGCTTATTTATCAGCTTTAAAACGCGCTCGTGGCTTTGTTTTAAGCTCGCATAAGCCTCGTCAAAGCTCGTGTTTTGGTGCTTTTGCCACAGCTCAATGTTGAGTTTAGGATAGGTTCTAAAATTATAAGGGCTTGGAAGAAATGGCGTGATTTTGGGCTTTGACAAGGCATTTTCGCCCTTAAATTCAACATTGTTTGTGATGAAATTTTCAAGCATTTTGCTCCACTCATAAAGGTGTATGAGTATGTCGCGGGCGTTTTTGTCGCGTGCATTTTTGGGCAGGGCGTTTTTAAAATCGCTTTTTAAAAGCTCTTTTGGCGTGCTGTCTAAAAGCGTGCAAAGCTTGGTAAATTCATCATTTGCGGCTTTGATTAAATCGCTTTTGTTTGTGGGGCGTGGCACAAGCTGTCCTTTTTTGTAGGCATTATAACAAATTTTCGCTATAATGCCACAAAAATTTCGCAAATTTTGCAAAGTTAGGCTTGTGAATGGACTTTTTTTTCGTTGAATACAGAGACCCTATGTTTGGGCTTTTGGTGCTTGTCGCACTCGTGCTAGTGGTGGCTGTGCTGCACTATGCGTGGCGCACACTCTCATCAAAGAGCCAAAAAAAGGGACTTGAAGGCTTTATCAAAAAATTTGACATAGCAGACGAACACAAGGATTTGCTGCGCGCAAGCTCTCTTAGCCTTGAAAATCTGCACTTTTTAGCTGGCATTTTCACTAAAAGCGGCGAGTTTGAAAAAGCCATACAAATCTATCTCATCGCCCTTGAAAAGATAAAGGACAAGGGCGAGCAAGAAGCGATTTTTTATGATTTAGCTGAGGTTTATTTTCGCGCTGGCTTTTTGCAAAGAAGTGTTGAAGTGCTTTTAAATGCGCTTAACCTGCGCCCGCGCAACGAAAAGGCGCTCAAACTACTGAAAATAGTATATTTGCGCCTTAAAAGATACGGTGAAGTGCTGCAAAGCCTTGACGCGCTCTTTGAGCTAGGCTGTGAAGTGAGCAAAGAACGCGAGTTTATCAATGTCGTGGCTTTGAAAAACGGCGCACAAAGCGGGGCTTTGGGAGAGAAAAATTTAAGCGTTGATGATAAAAGAAGCCAAAATTTAGCCCTAAACGCTCCAAATTCAGCCTTAAAAAGCGAAAATTTAGCAAATTTAAATTCAAAAGACTTAAATTCAGCCCCCAAAAATTCAGCCCAAAGCCCCAAAAGCTATGAAAACAACGAGCTTGTGAAAAGATTTTTGCTCGAAAATGGAGTGGAAATTCACGCTGAATTTGAGCTTGTGATTGACTTGCTTTACAAGGGCAAAAGGGCGATTTTTTTGGACGACAATGCTTATTTTGAGCTGTTTTGCGCGATGAAGCTCGCCCCTAAACGCCAAAACTACGCCTTTACAAACCCCAAACTTAAAATGCTTGAAATTCTAAATGATAACGACTTTAAAGCAAGGCTCAGTTTTTCGTATGTTTGCACGCATTGCAAAAACCAAATGCCGCTTTTTTTCTACCACTGCCCGATTTGCTACGAGTTTGGCGGCTGCAAAATCCTTTACGAAGTAAGAGACGATGAAGCGCGTTGAGCTTTACACGGACGGCTCTTGCCTTGACAACCCGGGCTGTGGGGGCTGGGCGTATATCTTGCGTTATGGGGAGCGCGAAAAAGTGGGCTTTGGCGCACAAAAAGACACGACAAACAACCAAATGGAGCTGCGCGCCATCATCGAAGCCTTGCGCGCGCTGAAAGAACCCTGCGAAATCGCCCTTTACACAGACTCGAATTTAATGGTGCAAAGTATCAACGAATGGCTTGCTGGCTGGGTGAAAAAGGACTTTAAGGGCAAAAAAAATGTGCCTTTGTGGAAAGAGTATTTGCACGCGGCAAAGCCCCATAAAATCACGGCTTTTTGGGTAAAAGCTCACGATGGACACGAATTTAACGAGCGTTGCGATGAGTTAGCAAGAAAAGCAGCAAGCGAGCTAAAAAGCTCACTGAAAAGTGGCGCAAAGGGCTGAATTTGCGCTTGGATTTCTTAAATTTACGCCACGCAAAGTTTGCAAAGCTAAATTTCTGCCGTGCTTTTGAGCTTAAAATCTCAAATGCCTTTGCATAAAAAATTCATCACGCCCGCAATCCAACAAGAGCTTGAAAAAAGGGTATTTCGAGCAAAACTTTGAAAAATTTAAGCAAAAAACAAAGCAAATTTGAGTAAAATTTATTCTTAAAAAGGACAACTATGGCGAAAAAAACTATCATTTTTGAGTGTCAAGCCTGTGGCAATCAGCAAAGCAAATGGGTAGGCAAATGCCCAGAATGCAGTGCTTGGGACAGCTTTGTGGAGCTAAAAGCCGAGCAAATCGCTGTTTTAAAAGAGCTTTCAAAGGCAAGCAAAGGCAGTAGCAGTGCCGTTTGCATTGAAAAAGTGGAGATTGAAAACTTTCAAAGGCTTGCAACAGGCGACATTGAGCTTGATTTGGTTTTGGGCGGAGGCTTGGTTGTAGGCTCGCTTGTGCTGATAGGCGGAAGTCCGGGCGTTGGTAAATCAACGCTTTTGCTGAAAATCGCCGCAAATTTAGCGCGAAGCGGCAAAAAAGTGCTGTATGTAAGCGGCGAGGAAAGCAAAAGTCAAATCAAACTGCGAGCTGATAGGCTTGAAGCAAATGACAAAAACCTTTTTTTGCTCACAGAGCTTTGTTTGGAGGACATTTTAGAAGAGCTGCATAAGGGTGAATTTGAAATTCTCATCGTGGATTCTATACAAACGCTTTATTCTAACAAAGTCGCCTCCGCCGCTGGCTCACTCACTCAGGTGCGCGAGATTACTTTTGAGTTGATGAGAGTAAGCAAAGCGCGTAATATCAGCACTTTCATCATCGGGCATATCACAAAAGACGGCGCTATCGCTGGTCCGCGCGTTTTGGAGCATATGGTTGATGTGGTGCTTTATTTTGAGGGCGATGCGACAAAGGAAATCAGGCTTTTGCGTGGCTTTAAAAACCGCTTTGGCGGCACGAGCGAGGTTGGGATTTTTGAGATGAGCGCAAAGGGGCTTGTGAGCGCAAAGGACATAGCAAACCGCTTTTTTACGCGGGGCAAGGCTGTGGCTGGCAGCGCTTTGGGCGTGGTTATGGAGGGTTCGCGTGCGTTGGTGCTTGAAATTCAGGCTCTTGTGTGCGAAAGTGGCTACCCCAAACGCAGCTCCACAGGCTATGAGAAAAACCGCCTTGATATGCTTTTGGCGCTTTTGGAGCGAAAGTTGGGGCTAAATTTGGGGCATTATGATGTTTTTGTGAATGTGAGCGGTGGAGTGAAAATCAGCGAAACAGCGGCTGATTTAGCGGTTGTAGCGGCGATAATTTCGAGCTTTAAGAACCGCCCATTAAGCAAGGATAGCGTGTTTATCGGTGAGCTTAGCCTAAATGGCGAGATAAGAGAGGTGTTTAGCCTTGATGTGCGCCTTAAAGAAGCGGCTATGCAGAAATTTAAAAGCGCGATAATCCCCGCTAAACCGCTTGAAGAAGTGGGGCTAAAATGCTTTGTAACCACAGAGTTGAGTCAAGTTTTGGAGTGGATGTAAGGGCGAAATTTGGCGAGTTGGTTTGAATTACGGCAACGCTTGCTTTTTTGATGTGGCTTGCAAGGCGCAAGCCGCAGAGAAAAAATTTCCATTGTCATTTTGAGTGAGCTTTGCGAGCGAAAAATCCAAAGAATTTAAGGCGAAAAATCCATACTTTAAAATGCAAACTCGCACTTTGAATTCGTGGATACTTCGCCAAAGGCTCAGTATGACAAGCAAAAAAATTTGTGGTGTGCTTGGAGGTTTTGGGGGTTTTGGAGTGGTGTCATTGCGAGAATTTGCAAAGCGTGAGCGTGCAAATTCGTGGCAATCCAAAGG
>OLGZ01001718.1_pt1 | contig 11704 bp, 9 predicted proteins | sample 1605981 | NCBI WGS metagenome assembly OLGZ01 (sample SAMN03283291) | human gut metagenome | biome: human-associated habitat; material: feces | host: Homo sapiens | place: Peru | collected 2012 | reverse complement strand
TCAGTAATGATAGCCTCTAATCGTTATACAGTAAATTTTTATTAAATAAATGTTGTCATGTATTACAATTAAGCAACTCACCTAACATATGTTGAAGCAACATCAAAGGACAATACCTACAAAACTGTTGAGCATTTTGTTAATTATGTAAATGAATTAGCCAAACTAAATGAGGAAATAGACATTCATTTAATTAAAACAGATTAAGGAACAGAATTTTAAGGTAAATTTGAAAATGCCTTAGATGAGTACGACATAGAACATTTCTAAATACCAGCTTAGACAAATGACCATTTAGCACTATCAGGAATTAACTCAATGTGTCGTGTATTGAGAGATTTTGTTTTCAGAGAGTTAGATAAAATAACAGATGTTAAACAAGACCTTTTATAAAACAAAGATGTTCCTATAGATAAGATTCTAAAAGATTTTATGTAAATGTAGAATTTCGTTAGACCAGTTATAGCTTATAAAGTGCCACCAATTAAAGTTACAGAAGAACAAGTTTAAATTAGAAATTAACAGATAAGAAATGAAAACTAATTCAAGTTGGAAAACAGAATTAATACTGACACTTTCAAATGGTAAATTGGTGATATAGTCAAAATAAGATTAAAGAAAGAAAAATTAGAAAAACACAGATACCATAGATTTAGTAATAGCCTTTATAAAATTATTAATAGACTTAATTAATACTATCTATTAGTGCCAATGAATTTTGATGCCAAACTATATAAACAAGCAGATGATAAAAGAGGTGAGAATATAAACTATATTCCAAAAGTTATGACTTTACCAGTTTATTTTAGAAAAGGATTTGAACTGTAAGAAGTTACAAAATAAGAAGAAGTACAATACAATCCATTAGAAGTTGAACCTACTAGTTATTTCACATTTTAAAAAATAAATTCAGCTTACATAAAATTGCCAAATAATAATTTTTAAAAAGCAGTATCATTAAAAGACTTTACAGACGCAATTTATGAGAATAGATATTATTAATGCTAATTAGATGATAAACATACAGCATATGTTATGTAAAAGTAGTTAAGATAAAATAGATTGGAACTAAATGAAGCTGAAAAAGAATTTTGGTTTAAAACTTATAAAAATCCAAATAGTATGAATGTTTATAACATACATTGATAATCATAAAATTTCTTCATTTTTTTGTCGTAAAGAAATGGCCGATATCGAGAACAATTAAAACTTATAAAATGAAATTATAACCAACGAGGATAGTGTTGAAACTGTATTATCAACTATTGTCAATAAGTTAAACTTCACTTCTATAAATTAAATAATGGAAAGATTCCAAGATTCATAATTTGTAAATATCTATGGTAAGACTATTAAATAAACAAAGAACAATCAAATTTTAGTTAAGATATTACTTATTGCTGATAACAAACTTAATAAAGAAGTTCCAGATGATTTATTCATGACAATCAAAACTTATAGAAAAGGTTAAATTAGAATTTGTGTTTAAAATTAATAGGAATAATACACAAAGGACAATACAGTTTATAAGTACTATAAGCGTATAATTACATCCATACCATAACTTGAATACAAAAAATTAAATTTAGAAGCACTTTTCAGAGACACAAGATTTGATCTATAATTTTGAATCTGTTGCTCCTCAATATAATTTTTTTAGAGTAAAGAAATGACAGTACCACCAAAACCAGATAGAGCACTTAAAGAAGGATATGAATGGAAGCTATGTAAAAATGGCAAATGGAGATAACAAAAAATAAAGACATAAGAAGAAAAGGACTTAGATGTAAAGAGAATGTAAGAAGGCAAGAAAGCTAAGAAGGAATAAAGATAAAAGGAATAAGAGGAATTATAAATGTTGAGAAGTTTTTATGAAGCACATGGAGGCAAGAAGGAATAGAAGGAAGAAAATGTTGAAGAAAAGACTGATAAATAAGATACACCAAAATAACCATACTTAACAAAGGATGATATTAAAGACTTACTTGCTGAATATACAAAATAATAAAATGACCGAATTGACAACAACACACCAGTAAAGGAAGATAAAGAAGATAAAGAACCAGAACCACCAAAGGAAGTAAAGGAAGAAAAGATTTAAAAAGTTAAGTAGCATAAACATATTCAAAAAACAATTAAATCTACACATCCATTGATTGCTGATAGAGTAGAAGAAATAAGTGTTAGTGAAAGTGAATGACGTCTTCTTTTTTCATTAAGTTGTTGTATCCATATTAGATACCTTATCTTTTAAGTCTTATAGGAATTATTCTGTTTCTGTGAAGTCTATTTCTTCTGCGCCAACTTTCTTTTTTAACATTTTGAGTATTTCAATTATTTTATCTAAAGTTTTGTTCAGTTGCTTCAAGAAGTTAATTACATCTTCAAATTTCTTCCACCCACTAATATTATCTATTTCACCTTCGAGGTCCTTATCAGCGTTCTTTCTATCTTAAATTTCTTTATCAATCTCTTTTTATAGTTTGTCAAGTTAAGTGTCATTATCTGTTAGTTGTTATTCAATTTGTTAAATAGCGTTATCTGTATTTAAGTCCTATTATTTCAAAACATCTATTTACTACTACAGGTCAGCATCTTTAGTTTAGAGGTCAGATATTTGCTAATCATAATTTGGAATCTGTATATCATCTATAGCTTTTTACAACTTTTCATGTGCCAAATTATTTTCAGCACGTAAAGTATCTAGAGCATCTCTTGTTTCAGTCATTTTTGTTTCATCTAACTTTTGTTGTGCTTTTATTTCTGTATGTTCTGTGTTATTTTATGCTCTTAGTTCATCTAATGAATTTGAAACTAAATTAATTTTACCTAAAAGAATGTTGTCTTAATCTGTAGTATCTTTTTCAAGATTCGTAATTTATTTTTAGAGGCTATCAACATCTTTAATAAGATTTACATCAACATCTTTTAATTTTTAAATTTCTTCATCTTGCTAAATGTCTTTTTATTAAATAGCTTCTATCTATTCGTCTTATTGAATATCTTTTTGCTGGATATCTTTTATCTAATTGTCTTGTTATACATTGTGTTCTTTAATGAGCGTTATCTGTTCATCTTATGATTCATTCTTTGTTGTTAGTTCCTCTAATTATTTGTCTTGAATTTTATTTTTATTTGTTGCCTCAATAATTTGATTTATAAGTTCTTAGATATTATAGGTTTGCTATAAATTCGCTGGACCAATAGTAAGTTTCGTTTAATTATTAACATGTAGCTAACTTATGAGATTTAATTTGTTTATCGTAATTTCATCTACAAAAGATGGCAAACTAAAATTATTTGAACCATCAATGGTATTTAGCCAATAACATGTTTGCTGTTAGAGGTTTTTAAATTAAATCTAATTTTTGAATATGTCAAATGTTATCATCTAATTCCCGCCATTAATACAATCAGCATTTACATTACCTCCAGTTGAGAATGTCGCAGCTTATGATTGTGGTTGTCGTTATGGTTTAATTGAATTTTGAAACTTGTATTACTATAAAAGCTGTTTTATTCTCTAGAGTTGCTATTACTTCTATGCTATGGATTCTCCGTAATTCATTTCTTTATAGTAAAAACTCTTAGGATATACGTCTTTTTAGCTATATGTTTTGTAAAACATATGCGCTTTTTTACCACATAAAAATGATGAAATCGCAAAACGAAGTTGATTAAACAATAATCATCAGTGATGATACAAAACAAATTGAAGTTAATAATTAGAATTTTGGTCATGGAGATTATATTTAAATTCTTTAATGCTAAGTTCCAACATAAAATACAGATTAAATAACAGGTAGTTTTTCAGTTGGTATTGTTGGTAAATAATAATTTTCATTTTAATTCACTTACTATACATGTCCAACTGATATTATAAATTAACTAAAAGCTAATTAGGAATTTAACTAATTTTTCTTACCTATCTTTTACAACGGTAGATATATCTTTTATGGTAAAAATACTCTCTAAAGTGGTGATGTAGTTGTATTTAACGCAACTGGTACTACTTAAAATTTACTTGGATTATATAAACCCACAAAGATGATTATCAAAAATAATAAAACAAATGAATTTTACAATAGATGGTTTAATTATCCTTTTGTTAATTGTGAAATTACCTATGAAGTAAGTTGTAAAAATGGTGATGAATTCAAAAAATCTATACCACTAAAAGGTTTTTACACTCATGCTGGTTTAAGATAAAATTTATGTTTTAGTAGTGATGATGATTAACTAAAATTCATTGTTAGAAGTGATATACTCTATGATAAAGAAGGATTTTGGTTTGTATTATAAATTGAAAATAAAGATACTTCTAATACATATCCTTTTACCTATTCAATTAATATTACTGGACTTAATAATTTAAAGATAGAAGAAGTTGGAGGAACTGAAAAAATAACAAAGGCAAAGAACATTTAGTATTCCAAAAAGTTTTTGTTTAATGATAAAGCCGCTTAATTTTTACCATAAGGTCGTTTTGATGGTTAAGTTAATAGATAAATTGTAAATGAAAATTATAATGTCGAAGATTTTGAGAACTAAATTATTTTGAAGACCTCTAGTAATGAAATTAACTATACCAATCCAAAAGAGGATTATGATTTAAGTGATTAATGTAGAAATTTTAATGATTCTTTTGGTGAATACTTAAAAGCTGAAAGAGATGAAACAAAATAAGCTTTCTATTGTATCAAATACACTCCAACAGATAGATTCTTTTAAGATAATCCAAAATGGATAGGTACAAATTATAATTTCAAGTGGTGGTTTAATAATGACATCAAACTTGACGAAGAAATAGATGTATCATAAAATTTAATCTTTTACAATAACTATATGAATTATCCAATGTTTGGTACAGACGCAGACCCAGAAAGTGGAACAGATGAAAATGGTGGATATAAACATTTACTTGATGATATAACACTTCAAATAGGTAATGCTTCTTGGTTTTTAGATAGAGATGATACAAACTAAAAAGACGCAACTATTTGTTATAAACTATAAACAAGATATGATAAATGTTAAAAAATTAAAGAAATTATAGACAGAGATAAAACAGCTAGCCATAATGTAATGCGTGAATTATTAATTCATAATGAAACAAAATCTAAGACTTATAATGATGATTAAACAGATAATAAAGATAGAACATATAGTGTTTCCTATACATTCACCTATGATTATAAAAATGATTAATGGTTATTAAACATTCCTATGAGTTATGATAGATTAGCAGGAAACTTTAAATTATTTGGAATGTTTTAGTAATTCAATTTTATTCCATAGTTGATAATGACACACAAATAAACTAACAAGCAAACAATAATAACTAAAGCTGAATTATAAAATGATGGAATGGTAATTGATGATAATAATGATAATACTAGTTATACAATAGAAACAACTGGCTTTTGTGATAAGACAAATAAGAATATAAACTATAACTCAGATTATGCTTATCTTCTTTAATTCTATTCATAAAATACTTATTATAAACCAGATTCACCAAAATTACTTTAAATAGATACGCCAAATAATGATTAAGGTGTTGATACTGATTATTATAAAGGTGATGTCCAAATAGCTGCTAAAGATTTAATTTATGATATAGAAAGAAGTTATTCATTAGATGAAGCAATGACAATTAGTGAATTGCCAGATGATTTTAACTCACATCCTATTGGTGATTGGTTTTTAGCTGAAGCTTAAAATGATGGAATAGTAAATAAACATTAATACTAAGATAGTAAAAAAGAAGGTTTATTCCATCAAGTAAAATTTACAATAAAGAAAGATGACAACAGATAAGGCGAATTATTCAAATGGAATAACTAGGAACATGCTACAAATTGGTTTGAAGATTGTAATGGTGAAATTGGTGGTTATGCTGATATTTTACGTCCTATACCAGATGATGACAATAATAATGATGATGATAAAAGAAATGTCATAAAATTTGATTAACCAAACTTTAATGAAACTGCAGGTTTATAATACTTAGCACTTATGTGTGATAATGTTAGTGCTTACTACTAAATTAACAAAGGAAATTATAACTTAAATAATACCACAAGATAAGGTTTAGTAGCATTACTTAATAGTCATAACAATTATAACTACACTGCTGGTAATTATCCAATACTATTTAGAGTATAAAACTTGCCACTAAGATTTAAGTTGATAGATTAAGATTAAAAAGTTTATGATGGCTAAAGTATTTTGTAATTATAGTTCTACAAAAAAGAACTTATAGAAGGCTGAAGATAATAGTGATGATGATTAAAAAATAATTATTTTTTGATATCAGCTTTCAATAGCATGTTTCAATGACTTTAACACCTAATTTTATTCCCTTGTGTAAAGCAGCGCAAATCTTAATTAAATTGTGTTTATTATTCTTGTATATGTCATCTATCATCTTTAATACATTTCCTTTAGTTAATGTGTCATATTAGAAGTTATCAACTTATAAAGCATATTACATAAATGCGTCATATACTAATTATTATTTTTAATAACCACTTTTCTTATCCTTTCTGAAACAATATTCGCAATCTGCTACAAGTTATTTTATAAGTTCTAACATATCTAATGGACCTAATTAATTTTTGAAGTGTTTGAATGTTTCATCCTTTAATATTTCAAATCTAGCTAAGTTATGTTCATCTTTTTCTTATTACATCTTTGTAGCTGTTGAAGTATATTAAAGCTTTGTAGCATTAACATTGATAATATCATTCTTTAATCCTGTTACTGTATCTCTTAATTATTCTCCGCTTGTCATTTTATTAAATTAAAAATATTCCCCTTATATAAAATATCTTCGTTTTCTCACTACTACACTCTATTAAATTTCTTCTTAGTCAATGTATCGACTCTATGTTCATGCCATACACCATTTACATCACAAATTTTAATTACTTCATGACCTCCATGAGTACCAAATTTTACTCTAACTTTTCTGTTTTAATCAGAGGAAGCCAAGTTATTTCCATTTTAATCAAAAACTTAAATTTTACCTTTATTTGTAATACAGAATTTATAACCATTGTATAATTATGCTTCTCTTGTGTCAGGCTGAAATTAGTAATAAGCAATAAGCGTTTAATTTGGAAATATGCCTGAATTATTGACTTGTTATACTTATTAATCAATTAATTCATCAAGTTCTTAAAACGAATTATCAGGTGTCGTACTTTTCAATAAATCTTTTACAGACTATTCTAAATTTTATGAATAGCTTAAATCATTTGGTGTTAATCTTTGTGATTTTTATAGATTATCTATTGATTAATATAAACTTTTCTAAACTGTTTAAAGTAATTCTTAAGGATTATCAAAAGATTTAACAATATTACCTTACGAATTAATAAAAGCTAATTAAAGTGGTTAATCTGTGTATTCCCAATCAACATCTAATTCATCTCCTTAATTTATAAAATTAAGAAGCTAAAGTATTTAATAAACTTTTGAATCAAAAGAATTTTTCTAATTAATAACTTCTCTTTATCCTATTGCTAAATAAAATGGAAGTGCTCCTTGTTTTTAAAAATTTATCAAATCGTTTTTAATTTCAGAAATAACGTTAGCTTCTGGAAGACTATATTTTGTATTTAAAGCTGTGTTAATATTTTGTAAAGATTCCATTAAATCATTTACTTCTTAAATTTAATCAACAAAATTTTTAAATTACTCAAGATTTCTTTACTTTTAATTTAATTATTAGCTTAAATTATTTAATTTTTATATTTCGTCATTAAAATATGTTTAATTATCAATAAAGTCTCTTTTATTAGCTTCATAAATTTCTCTAGCTTTTTCATCTAAATTAAAACGTAATGGAGCAGTTAATAAGTTTTGACTTTATTATACAAATTATAAAGCATTTTAAAATAAATTTTATTACAATTATTCCAAATATCTTCTACTTATTTCATTTAAATCAAATGTTACTTATCTAGGCATATCTCTAAAAGCATCAGAAATAGCTTTTAATTAATCTAAATTTACATTGAAATTCACATTATATTAATTAAGAGCTTAAATAGCTTTGTTAGCATTGTCAGCATTACCTTCTAAAGCAATTAACCTACTTTCATGATCTTTTTATTCCTATTCTTATTATTCTTATCGTTATTCTTATTCTTATTGATATTATAGCTACTTCTCTTATTCTTATCTTCTTTATTAAACAAATTATCCAAATTATTTATCATCTTCTTCATTCTTTTTTAACAAATCATTAATAGCTTTTGCTAAATTTGTAATTGACCCATCACCGTTAAATTTTGCCATACCATTTAAGTACTCTAAAATTTATTATACAAGCCCTTTATCTTAATTTCTTTAAAGTAAAGCTTGAGATAAAATGTTTTAGATAGTTCCACCATTTTTGTTTATCAATCTTAGCCATCCATTATTTGTGTTGTTAAGATTTCTTATAGAATCTGTATTAACATTAATACTATTTGTATCATTATTTATATCATTTGCCGTTTAATCTATACTATCTAAAGAATTTTTAGCATCTTCTGTATTTTTGTTAATATCATAAGCATTATTATTAATCAATCCTGTTCTTTCTTTAATATCATCTGCTAATTCAGTCATCTTATTTGTATTTTAATTAATATCACTAACATTCTAGCTAATATCACCAACATCTTAAGTCATAGTAACTACAGGAAGATTATTTATAATAGCTCTTATCTCTTTTAAGATTACCCATTAAGAATCAAGTGAAGTTTAACATTATCTAGCAAAGTGTTAATACTCAAAATATGCTTGCTAAACTTCATCTATATTTTAAAATTCATGGTCTTATAATTATTACATTTATTCTTTTAAATTAGCTGTATTTTCTTTTTCTTATCGTAACATCTATCCTAACTATTACAATTATTCTGTTTAATCTAAATCTATGTTTAATCCTCGTTCAAAATAAACATTTTCTATAGATTCTACATTAGCTTCTTTTTAACTTATTGTCTGTTAGTTTTATTAAATGAAATCATTTAGTTAAGCATATTCTCTTTAGAATTATTATTGCTGTTATTGTTGTTATTAAAGTTGTTATTATTATTCTTGTTATCTTTATTATTTTTCTTATTCCTTCTATTATTTTTCTTCTTCATATTCCTTCTGTAATTCCAAATCATGTTCAATTTTTAATTGTTATTTCTCTAAATACTTTCTAGATGTTGTTATTTATAAATTAACTTAGAATGGTTTCTATAAATTAAATGGATAAAGTGTTTCGTCCATCAAATTAAATGTTAAACCTTATTTTATTTTAAAAACTGGAAATTCACTTTCTAATTAAGCTTACATACTAACTCTATCCCCAGGCTGTGCGTCAAACACTTATCTCAAAATTAAATTAATTGGTTTTTGCTTTATGATAAATAAATTTGGTGAATCATCACATTAAATTAATAATTATTTTAGAAAAGTTGTATAAACTTAAAATGGAAATTCTATTTTGTGTGTATATTCATCTTATGGTTCATCAAGTTCTTCACTTTAAATTTCAACTTATTCAACACATCCCAAAGCTTTTGCTAAATAATGGTCATCTGTTCTAAATGTTAGTGGCTAATTTAGATACCAAATAATTTTATTTGTAAAATTTGATTCCCTTGGAATGTCGAGAGCAAGTCTTGTTTATTATTTAACATCTTCTGTAAATAAACTAATTAAAGTGTCTTAGCTGTTATTACAATTACCGCTTGATGTACTTGTCAATTTATATTCTTGGCCATTTATGTAATAAGTCTGACCATTAAAAAGATAACTATTAAGAGTGAAACTTATTGTAAAATTAACACTTAATTCAGGTGTTTCAAATCTATCTAAGTATGATTATTCTAAATCTGTCAAATTAACTTTAAATTAACCTTAACCATTAGTACATGGAAATTCTTTAAATATCTGTAAATTCTCTATCGTCATTTTATTTACTCAAAAAAGAGAGTAGTCATTTGAGTCTCTTGTCAAACTAAATGAGCAGAACTCATTTGAGTCTCTGCGAGAAGTTTAACCAGATTTAAGGTTAAGGCATAGTTATAATATAGATGAAATAATACTCCATGTGCTTTTATTATCTTTCTTCATAATCCATGAAATAACCAGTGTTTGTTAAATATAAATTAAGAAAATCTTTTTTATCAAAATTACTACTTCTAAGTTTACTTAGCTAATCAAATTATAACAATACCTTCTCTTAGTCCAAACCACTAAACAATACAAAAGCTGTTAAAGCAGATTTAAATGAAGCATAAATTGTTGTCAAACTATGAACATTTATAATTGAAAAGAATACACCAAAATGACGTTATCTCTATAAAAACATAAAGAGTTTATTTTCAACTGTATTAGTAAATAATTTTGAACCACTAGCATCATCTATTATCAATCCTATTTTTGGCCATCTCATAAATAATCCATCAAATTAATAAGGTGTAAGTATTTTATAAATTTCACTTACTTCTTTAACTGCTATGTTTTCTGCTCCTGATTAGTCGCGTTAATCCTTCCATCTAAGTGCTGGATAAGTTAATTTCATTTATTCAAGTTATGATATGTGTTATTTAAGATAAATATAAATTGGGTTTTAAATTATGTAATTAACACGTTTTGAATCTTCTTTTAAATCTTTAATAAATTTTTTACTCTTTGCTAGTTATAAAAGTGTTTCTTAAAAATCTAGAATTTCAACTAAATCATAAGCTGTTTATTAAATGGTATCAATAATATCATAGATTATCTATTAACTAAATGAATAAACTTATAAGCCATATGAAAAAGGTGATAATCCTGGGCTGTTTGTAAATTTATCTTTCAAATCATTTAAGGTTCTATCTGTTTTATCACTAGGCGAGATATAAATAATATTTGTAAAAGGTCCATTTAAATTTCTCGGTTCTTCTATAGAATATGTGTGTTTAGAAGCTTAATTTAAATAAGCATCAACCATTTTAAAAGCATTATAAGTTTTACCAGATGATTTAACACCAAATTAGCCAATACATGAAAATGATTATAAAGGCAAATCGCAATCTTGTAACATTAAAGTTTTATCGCTATTAAGTTCCATTATTTATATAACGTAAAAAAGAATTTTTGGTTTATTCATTTGTTGTTTATTCATTTTGCTAATTCACCAACTGGCTTCTCGCTACTAGTTATTGTATGATTCTTAATATTTGTAATTAAAACTTCGTCATGTACTTATAATGAAAGCATAGCGTAATTATTCTTTTCAATTTAACATTTAGCTGGTGTTGAAGCTGCGTTATATGAACTTTAATTTTCAATACTTTACTTATTATCATAGTACATAAGTCTATAAGAGTAATTAACTTTATTAATGTTTGAATCATAACCATCATAGGCAACTTCATTAGCACCATCTGTTAAACTTGAATTATCAAAACCTTTATAACTATTACTACTATCATATCCAATAGTTAAAGTAGCACCACTACTAATTATAATTCTTCCAGTGCCGATTTCGAATTGAACTTTGTCCGTTGTTTGTGGAACGAGATTAAGCGTAACACCTGAATTAATTGTAATGTTTGAACTACTAATTTTAGAATTTAGTAGATATATTATAAATGTGTTGTTAGAACTATTTAGAGCATATTGACTATTTGCATAATTAACTGCATCTAATAAACTAGCAAAGTAG
>OLGZ01001717.1_pt1 | contig 11714 bp, 6 predicted proteins | sample 1605981 | NCBI WGS metagenome assembly OLGZ01 (sample SAMN03283291) | human gut metagenome | biome: human-associated habitat; material: feces | host: Homo sapiens | place: Peru | collected 2012 | reverse complement strand
ATTGGCTATATCCTAGCCTTTTCAGCCCCGACGATTTCTAAACGGGACAGCAGTGTCTCTCTATAATAAAGGAGAGAAGATTCGCAATCATTATACTGCGCGCAATGAGCATTATCTGACAGAGTTTAAGGCCATTTGTGAGAAGCAGGATTTAGATAAGAATCTTGGTCCTGAGGTGGTACGCCAAATAGAAAAAGCCATTTTCGATCAGCGACCATTAAAGTCGCAAAAGGGACAAGTTGGTAAATGTGTATTTGAGAAGAATAAGACAAAATGTCCTACTTCTCATCCTATGTATGAAGAGTTTAGAATGCTCTCTTTTATCAACAACATTAAGATTCAGACGCCAAATGATGACGTATTACGCCCTTTGTCTGCAGAGGAGCGATCACTCATTATGCCTTTGTTCTTCCGCAAATCAAAGAAGCAGTTTGATTTTGAAGATATAGCAAAGAAATTGGCTCCAAAGAAACATTATGGTTTTTACAAAAAAAGTTCTGATGCAGAAATGCCATATCTTTTCAATTACCCTATGGATACATCTGTTTCTGGTTGTCCTGTAACTGCCGCTTTAAAAGATATCTTTGGAGATAATTGGATTGATTCTCTTTGCGAAACCTATACGCTAGCCGAGGGTAAAAGTCGTTTGAATGTAGTCAATGATATTTGGCATGCATTGTTCTTCTATACAGATGAAACGAAACTTGCAGAGTTTGGCAAGAATCGTCTGCAATTGACCGATGAAGAAGCAAAGAAGTTTTGTGAGATTTCTTTGCCAAGTGATTATGCGTCTTTAAGTTTGAAGGCTATCTGTAAGATTCTTCCTTATCTTAGAAGAGGCTTGATTTATTCTCATGCCGTATTCTTGGGTAACTTATGTGAAGTGATGCCGCAATATGAATGGGAGATAGAAGAAATGCGTAATGCTGCCATTGATAATATTATCCATGAAATGAATCAGATTGATTCTAAAGATGCACGTACTTTCGAGGTTTGTATTAAGGAGTATCTGAAAGAGCAGTATCATGTATCTGATGAGAAACTCAAGAAACTATACCATCCTTCTATGATGGAGACGTATCCTAGAGTGCAACGCACCAACAATCATGGTGTTTATCAGCTTGGATCTCCTCGAATTGATAGTGTGCGTAATCCAATGGCTATGCGATCTATGTTCAGATTGCGTAAATTGGTAAACCGCTTATTGGAGGAAGGTAAGATAGATCAAGATACTGAAATTCATATTGAGTTTGCTCGTGAATTGAATGATGCGAATAAGCGTAATGCTATTGCCGCATTTACGAAAGAGAATCAAAATAAGAATGAAGAGGCTCGCAAGAATATTATAAATCTCTATAAGGCTGAAACTGGAAAAGATATAGAGCCAACTGATGCTGATGTTTTGAAATATGTCCTTTGGCAAGAGCAGGGACACATCTGTTTATATACGGGTAAGCAAATAGGGATATCAGACTTTATTGGACCTGATCCAAAGTTTGATATAGAGCATACTATTCCTCGTAGTGTTGGTGGTGATAGTACAAGAATGAATTTGACACTCTGTGATAGTCGTTTCAATAGAGATATCAAGAAAACCAAGTTACCTACTGAATTGTCTAATCATGATGAGATTATGACTCGTATTAATGAATGGAAAGAAAAGTATGAGTCTCTAGAAGGACAAATTCGCAAACAAAAGAAGTTATCTAAGGGTGCTTCAAGCAAAGAGCAAAAGGATAGCATTATTCGCAAGCGCCATCTATTAGAACTTCAGCGTGACTATTGGCGTGGTAAGTATTTGCGTTTCACTATGGAGAGTGTACCTGAAGGATTTAGTCGTCGTCAAGGTACGGATATCAGCGTGATTTCTAAATATGCACGTCTTTATTTGAAATCCCTTTTCAAGCATGTCTATACCGTTAAAGGTATTGCGACTTCTGATTTTAGAAAGATTTGGGGTATCCAAAAGGTATATAGTAAGAAGGAACGTGTAAATCATGTGCATCATTGTATTGATGCCATCGTTATTGCCTGTATCGGTTTAGATGAATATAATAAGTTGGGAGCATACTATCATGATGAAGAAAATCATGAATGGTATGGTATGTCCAAGGCTTATTTTAAAAAGCCATGGCCAACATTTGTTGAGGATATTGAGAAGGTGCAGGATGAAATATTGGTTTATCATTATACACCAGACAATATGCCAAAACAAGGTCGCCGTAGAATTTTGGTAGAAGTTAAAGCTAACGGTAGAAGAAAGAAGACGAAACTTCTCTGTAAGGGTGATGCTGCAAGGGGATCATTGCATAAAGATACTTATTATGGAGCAATTATGCAATCGGGTGAGGATACACCGTATTATGTAGTTCGTAAAAATGTAGATAATCACCTTAGTGATCAAGATATAAAAAATATTGTAGATGATGTTGTTAGAGGAATAATACAAAATGCAGTAGCTAAAGGCGGTAAAGATGCATTAAATGGTACGATATGGATGAATGAAGAAAAGCAGATTTCGATTAAAAAGGTAAGATGTATAACTTCTGTAAAAAATCCATTAAGTTTCGAACATCGCAAACCGCGTGATATATCTAATAAATGCTATAAAAATGATTATTATGTAGCTCCTGATGATAATTACTTAATGGCAGTTTATAAAGGAGTAACATTAAAAGGAAAAGTAAAGTATATGTATGAATTCATTAATATGCTTGATGCTGCAAGATTCTATAAGCAAAGTTACGACAAAGTACTAGTTGATGGAAATATTGTACAGCTAAATAAAGATGGGCTTAACTTGTACTATACTTTAAAAAAGGGAACGATGGTACTGCTTTATGTTGACAATCCTGATGAAATCTGGGAAAACAACGGTGATTGGAGTCGTAGACTCTATAAAGTAACAGAACTTTGGAAGGATGGTCGAATTGTTGTAACTAAGCATACTGAGGCTAGACCATCGTCAGAAGTACCTAAAGTTACCAAAGGCTTCTGTATTGGAGATTCTAAGGGATTGTATAGTTATAGTAAATTCTCGGCTTTAGTTCAAGGCTATGACTTTGAGATTAATGAATTGGGTGAAATTAAAAGATTAAAATGAGATGATTAAGCAGACATTGTTCTTTTCAACTCCAGTTTGTCTTTCACTCAAGAATTGCCAGATTGTAATCTCTTGGAAAGATAGTGACGACAAGATTACACGCCCTATAGAAGACATTGGGTGTGTAGTCTTGGAAAATCAAATGATAAGCATTACTTTACCGCTTCTCAACGAGTTGGTAAAGAATAATGTTGCTGTTATCTTATGTGATAACAAGATGATGCCAACATCTATGTTGCAAAGCTTAGATGCTAATACTACGCAAGCTGAAAGTTTAAAATTTCAGCTTGCTGTTACTGAGCCAATGAAAAAGCAAGCCTGGAAACAGATTATAGAGTCAAAGATAGCAAATCAATCCGCAATCTTGGGACTTGCTGGTAAGAATAAAGATATTCTCAAGCCTTATTATGATAATGTAAAGAGTGGAGATTCTGACAATAGGGAGGGATTGGCGGCAAAGGTGTATTGGAATAGACTTTTCGGTAACTCCTTTAAAAGAGAAAGGGATGGATGTCCGCCTAATGCTCTTCTAAATTATGGCTATGCTATATTACGTGCAGCTGTTGCACGTGCTTTGCTAGGTTCTGGTTTGCTTCCGAATTTGGGTATATTCCATAAAAGTAGATATAATGCTTTTCCTTTAGCTGATGATGTAATGGAACCATATCGACCATTTGTTGACGAAATCGTTTATCGGCTTTATGGAAATGGAATTACAGAACTGAATAAAGGATCAAAGTCTGAGATAATGCGTGTGTTGAATCGTGATGTTAACATAGGAAAGGTTAAGCGACCTTTGCAGATTGCTTTGACCATAACAACTGCCTCTCTTGTAAAATATTATTCTGGAGAAATCAAAAAACTTTCATTACCTATTATGACATGACTGAAGATAGACTAAATGCTTATCATATAATGTGGTTATTTGTATTTTTCGATTTACCTGTTACTACGAAAAAAGAGATGAAGGCTGCTTCTCTCTTCCGCAAGAACTTGGAGAAAGATGGTTTCTCCATGATGCAGTTTTCTGTCTATATCCGTCATTGTGCATCAAGGGAAAGTTTGGAAGTACATATCAAGCGGGTTAAATCTTTGCTTCCGGAGACAGGAAAAGTCAGTTTGTTAAGTGTAACTGATAGACAATATGGAGATATCTATAACTTTTGGGGTAAACCTAAAAGTATTAATAAGAGTAAAATATCGAAAAAAGTTATCAGTGAACCGATTCAATTGGAGTTTTTTTAGTACTTTTGCATAGAAAATAATATCCTACTCATCATTTCTTATTAGAAAAAGTGATTGTTATGTGCTGGAAATCAGTACTTCTAAATCTATAGGTTGTGGTTTGATGTAGGAATCAAAAGATATACAACGCAAAAGGTTGCGGAGAAAGCAGCAGCGGGTTGTGGTTTGATGTAGGAATCAAAAGATATACAACATAAGCGTAACAATACATATTGTTTATAGGTTGTGGTTTGATGTAGGAATCAAAAGATATACAACTGTCTATTCTGAGACCATTATCATGTAAGGTTGTGGTTTGATGTAGGAATCAAAAGATATACAACAAGCTATCGCCCAGGTTCTGAAGGAAGCAGTTGTGGTTTGATGTAGGAATCAAAAGATATACAACGCCCTGCTGATTGGTATTAGTAGGCGCATAGTTGTGGTTTGATGTAGGAATCAAAAGATATACAACTAGCCGCAATGATGTGGGCACCCATTGGGAGTTGTGGTTTGATGTAGGAATCAAAAGATATACAACAAGTAGAGCAGTTGTTTGAAAGGCTAGAAAGTTGTGGTTTGATGTAGGAATCAAAAGATATACAACGGTGGTCGCTCTTGTTTTTTACGATATTGGTTGTGGTTTGATGTAGGAATCAAAAGATATACAACATGTTGGTGATTATAAATTGTTGATTTCAGTTGTGGTTTGATGTAGGAATCAAAAGATATACAACAATTCGCACGTGTTATATTTAAAACATTAGTTGTGGTTTGATGTAGGAATCAAAAGATATACAACTGCAGGTGGTGCAGGGCATCGGAGACTGCAGTTGTGGTTTGATGTAGGAATCAAAAGATATACAACAAAAGCCCGAAAACTGACAATATCTCTAGGGTTGTGGTTTGATGTAGGAATCAAAAGATATACAACCATCCTTGTTTTCTTTGAGATAGTCAATAGGTTGTGGTTTGATGTAGGAATCAAAAGATATACAACAATACGATAAAGTTTATCAAGAGCATAAGGTTGTGGTTTGATGTAGGAATCAAAAGATATACAACCTGACGAGTTGTGCATCAATTCGGGTTGGAGTTGTGGTTTGATGTAGGAATCAAAAGATATACAACATTATAGTAGTGATACTGGTAATCATCAAGTTGTGGTTTGATGTAGGAATCAAAAGATATACAACCCCAGACTCTCCAGAATGTACGGTCAGGAGTTGTGGTTTGATGTAGGAATCAAAAGATATACAACCAGGAAAATGCAGCCCGGAAACGAGCAAAGTTGTGGTTTGATGTAGGAATCAAAAGATATACAACTCAGCACGTCTCGAGTTTATCGACTTGCCAGTTGTGGTTTGATGTAGGAATCAAAAGATATACAACAATCTCGTAATTAAAAAGAAAGAATAACAGTTGTGGTTTGATGTAGGAATCAAAAGATATACAACTCGGCATCATCATTTCCATTCTTTCTATGGGTTGTGGTTTGATGTAGGAATCAAAAGATATACAACATCATGCAGTAAATAATAAATGATACTGCGTTGTGGTTTGATGTAGAAATCAAAAGATATACAACACTTCACAAAATTTATGCGGTTGCCGTTGAGTTGTGGTTTGATGTAGGAATCAAAAGATATACAACTTGCAAAGGTAGCACAAGCGGTGATGGCAAGTTGTGGTTTGATGTAGGAATCAAAAGATATACAACTTAAACTCGGCGAAGCTATCGACACTATGGGTTGTGGTTTGATGTAGGAATCAAAAGATATACAACAACTACGTTTCCTTTCTTATGGGTTAGCCGATGGCTTGCCCTGGTGCGAGACGCATCGGGGCTTTTTGGCGCCAAGTCCTACAGCTTGATGCCGTATTTCCTGATGCCTTCTCCCATCATCTCTTCCGGAATAAACATTTTGAGGGTATCGACAAGGGTATTCAGCATACGCTCACGGATATAATCCTCTCTGATATAGATTGATATGCGCCTCTGCGACAGGTAATCTCCCTCTATCTTTCTCACATTTCTGCGCTGCTCCTCACTCAGAAAAGGGAGGTGCATCTCTGGTATGATGGTGAAGCCGCCATTCTCATCCACTATCCTTATCTGGGTCTCGATGCTGCCCGCCTCATAGATATGATGACCCTTGCTGCGAGCCTTGCAGAACGAAAAGGCACTGTTGCGCAGACACTGTGCCTCCTTCATAATCCACATGTTCTCATACTCCAGATTCTCAGGCTTGAAAACTGGGAGTTTGCGCCAGCAGCTCTCGGCAAGATACACATAGAACTTCTCCGTGTAGAGCGGAATCTCCAATATGCCTTTACGGCTATTGTCGGAGATGGCTATGCCGGCATCCGTCTCGCCACGAAGCAGGGTATCGAGCATGAAATCAGCCTTCAATTCCAGGATGCTGAGATCTACCGATGGATAGTTTTCCCGATAGTGTCTGATGAACTTGGGCAGGATATAGGGGGCAATGGTAGGTCCCACGGCGAGCGAAAACTTTCCACCTATCTCTCCCTTTTCTTCCATCACGATTTCTGAAATGCGGTCTATTTCCTGCATTGCCGTTTCAGCCTGACGGATAATCTTCTTGCCTGATGCTGTGGGAGATACAGTCTTGTTGTTTCGTTCGAAGATACGGGTATCCAGTTCTTCTTCCAGTTTCACAAGCATGGCACTGAGTGTAGGCTGCGAAATCTGACAAGCCTCTGCCGCCCTCGCAAAATTGCGAAAGCGGTTGAGTGCCACAATGTATTTCAGTTGCTGTAAATTCATATCGTTATTCTATTTATATCATCAGTCAAATACAGGGCTTATCTTGCCTTGAGCTTGCTCGCTTTGCGCCTTGTATTTTGCCATCTGCTTTTATTGATCGGTTAGTTTTTCCAATTGCCCTTCCAGGAATTCTGCCGCATCCGCTACGCAGAGCGGGCATTCTCTGAGTATCTTACCTGTGCCCACCCCCTTGAGAAGTTTGCACTGGGTAGCTCCGTTGCGTTGCTGGAATTGAGTCATAATCTGGCGCATCGCCTTGACAGACTTAGCCTTATCCTTTGTGGCAAGTCCCAATACCATTCCCGCTCCTACTATGGCACCGCAGGTACCTTCCATATTACCCATTCCTGCCGCAAAGGCATTGCCCACATTTCTAAGGGTCTCTTCGTCTATACCAGTATAATCATAATAGGTACAAACCACTGCCTGGGTACAGTTGTGTGATCCACAACGCTTCTTTTCTGCTGCTATTTCTTTTCTTGTTTCCATCATTATTCTTGTTTCGTTTAAAAATCTGGTGCAAAGTTACGGTTTTTATGATAGATAAACGAAAGTTATTGGCTATTTTGTTATAGATATTTTCTATTAATGTTTTTTTTGCCCTTGCGTGGCATTAGGTGGCAATAGGTGGCAACAGAAAATGCCCTTATTGCCACGCTTAAATTATTGAATATCAGTTAGCTATCTTATAGCGTGGCAATAGTGGCATTATATTAGGAAAAACTTTTCGGCTCTTCGCAAATTTTGGTGCACATAGTGCTAAAGCTTAAGCGCAACCTTTTTCTCCAACAAGGTGATGGAGGCTCGTCCTGCCATAATTCGTTTTACTGTTTTTATCTTGCATACCGTTCCTTCAAGAATTCCATTGTTCCATTTGCTGGTAATGGAATTCTTGATGGCCTGGTAGTCGTCAAGCAAACCCATGGCAAACTTTTCTATTCCATCCTCCCCACATCCAATGGCCATATTTATCCATTTGTATAGTCCCATTTTGTTCTCTCCACTCAATATCCCTTGAAATGTGGAGACAAAGTATTTCAAATCATACATGTTTTTTTGTTGCATGAAAATCTTGACAGATTCCGTCTTTGGTCTTGAATTAAAGTGTACAATTGCGTTCCAAAGATCATGCTCTTCCATTCGTATGCTTTCTTTTGATAGAAATTTCCTCATTCTTTCTTTGTACTCCCCATATTCATTTTTCCATTTCTCCCTCAGAATGGACAGTAACATTTTCATTGCATACTTTTTCTCGGAACCATGAACGCCCTTGGCCACACCTGAGTATTCCAAAGTCTTTTTCTCTAAGATTCTATCTGATATGTACTTCACATTTTTATATACCCATAGTTGGCTAGGGTTGAGAAAACTCTCATAAGTTGCATCTAGCAGTTTCTTAATCTCGCAACTGCTATAGCCTGTTTTGTCATGGATATCCTTTATAGAGAGCTCTTGTTTTACATGCATTTGAAGACACAACTTCCGCTTAGCCAATGTTTTAGCTTTTTCCACGTCTTTACTCATTGAGTCCAAAGACGCATAAATACCTTGCAGCACCCAGGATTGATCTAAGACTGGAGGTTTGGGACCAATTTTACTTTTGCCCAACAAACGTTTTCTTTCATGCAAGAAGCGGCTTTGGACTTGTGGAAAAAGTGCTTTCGTCAAATTTTCCATAATGTGGAATTTGTCTGCGACAACAGTTGCTGCAGGAAGAGCTTTCTTTATAGCCTTGATGTAACACTTGCCCCTATCGCGAGTGATGGTGGACACATGATGATAGAGGCTCAGGACTTCAGCGACCTTTTCGGAGTCTCTAGAATCAATCAATTCCAACACTTGACCAGTGTCATGATTGACGATGGCACTACCATACGAATAGCCTTTCCTTTTAGCAAAATCGTCTATACCAATGTTGGTTGCCGTCCTATCTGGAGCTAGTTTTATATTCTTGAGATGATTGATACATGTGTTGGGGCAGCAATGTATTCCCATATCCGACAATATTCTGGAAGCTGAGACTGATGACATCTGTAAGTGCACTTGGTTCATTAGTCTTGTACAGTCAATGGAAAATCTAGCATACTTGTTGAGCCAATCGGGCTGTTGCTCTGTAAAGAAATGACCATCGGCCTTACAGTGAAATTTACGCATATACAAAATCAGTGTAAAACGTTTTCCACCGAGCGGAGGCATGGTTACTTTCCTTTTTTGCCAGCCACGGGTATGATGTGTCTCGATATGGCAACGATCACAGCAAGTGCAAGTAGACTTGCTTTTTAGCGTCAGTGCCACTTCATCCTCTGTGATGGTATAGTTGGTTATAACGAAATTAGCAAAGTGGGGGATGAGGAAAGCAACGAGGTTTTCTCCCACTTCAAAAGCATTTAATTTTAAATCCGTTTGGTTGTTTCCTAAATTTTCTGTACCTTTGCAAATGTTAGCGATTGTCTCCATTGTAAGTCTTATTTTTGAACACTAATAAACTTACATTTTTTGTCGGACAATCGCTAACATTTTATGTAAAACTTTCTTAAAGAATTCTGCAGTTGGGCACTATGTGCACCAAAATTTGCGAAGAGCCTTTTAATTTCATCCTTCAGTTCCTTCAGTGTACCTATCCTTCAGTTCCTTCAGTTTTTTGAAGGGTATCCTTCATTATCTTTTTCTTACAAATCTACGTTGAATGTAATGCCTTCCTGCCATGAAAGGTCTACTGCGAGACCAACGTTTATACCTGATGTTCTGAGGTCAGGAATACAGTTGTATGCACCCTTCAAGTTTGTGATGTTGAAGTTTGCTTTTGTAATATAGTCCTGAACGAATACGCGGTCAGACTCTGTTTTGCCTGTAGGGTCTAGCTCACCAACAAGATAGAATTTAGCTCCATTAGGTACTACGCCATCTTTTCCGTAGAAATCAACTCCAGAGTCGTTTTTTAGCTCGATGGTAACATATACTTTTGGGTTAGCTGCATTTTTGTTGTCAAATACGAGCGTGTAATTTGAGTTAGATGCAGATGTCTCAGGCTTTGCATAGATAGGATTGCCATTCATGATATTATCATAGATGGTATGATCGAAAGCACCTTCTGTTGGTGCTTCATATTTCCAATCTACAGCTCCTGGCTGCCCGCCAATTAAGATGCCAGTTATAGGAAAAGTATTTTCACCGACTGTAATTGATTGGTCTTCCTTTAGTCCGCCTATGTCCTTTGCGTTATCTTTAAGATTTGCTGCGTCGCATTTTACAGTTGATTTCAACACAGCTACACTATACTGAACTGGCTCTTTCAAACCTACAGTTTTTGTTGAACTTTCAACAGCTTTTTCTGTAAAGCTTTTGCCGGTCCAATCTGCACCCGTATTTTTTGTCCAATCATCATATAAAGGAAAATCATTTAAACTAGACATGTCTTTATCTGAAACCATAGTTGTTGTATTTACAAAATACGACAACTCGGCAGGATAGCATATCTTTTGATAATCAATAATGTTTCCTGTAACAAAGTTTGCGTTACCAGGAACGCTGTAAGCGAATCCTCCTGAAGTCCAGCTTAAAGCAGCAACACCATCTGGCAGGTAGAACTTTCCTGGGAAGTCTCTGAGAGTCTTTAACGTATTCAAAGCAGCTTCGCATTTTTTGTATATCTCTGCTGTTAATAGTTTTGTGGCAGGAACGTCTGCTCCAGGAGTCTCACCTGCTAAAGCTGCCTTCAGACTCTCAACACAAGCTTTTACAGATGCTTTTGAACCTGCTTTAAGCTTAATGAAAGTCTTATATCGATCAGCTAAAAATTCTTTCTCATGTTCTGTAAGCCATGTTGGGAGGGTTGCGTTATCAATATTTGCCCAAGTATAATCTGTTCCATTATCATTAACCTTTGCGTTGGCAATTGCATTTAATGCATCGATGATTGCTTTAGCATCTTCGTCAGTTGTGAAATCAGCAGCGCTATTGATAGGAGTTAACTTATGTGATATGCTTGCTAGAGTTGTTTCTGATGTCCCCTCATCGGTAATCTTGCCGGCCTCGAAATCTGTTTCTGTGTTTCTGCTAGCTTTACCGTAGAAGGCTATATGGCTAGTTCCAACCGGAATTTCAATATCACGATAAAGTCTACGATAATTGTCCTGTGCATATGCATTGTCATCAGTACTGATTGTGATAATATTTGTAGCATCTGTGATACTTGCTGTCTTTGTAGGATCTCCACTGAAAGTCAGCAGAACGATGTCTGAAATGCCACGGAAATGGTTATTCTGCTGAGTCATGTCAGCAGTCATACGAGTCACCTTCTTCGCCTGATTAGTCGAAGAGTTATTGCCATAAGGGATGTTGATGGCGAACTGGGTCTTTACAACCTGTCCTGCCACACCTGTACCGCCTGTAGGATCTGCTGAATCTGATGAGCAGGAAGAGAAACCTGCTCCGCTTGCAAGAAGAATGATTCCTGCTAAGCCGAAAAACTTCACTTTCTTCATAATCTAAAATTGATTTAAATATATTATTACACTGCTGTCCCGTTTAGAAATCGTCGAGGCTGAAAAGGCTAGGATATAGCCAATCCTCCGTCTCTTCTGTTGGAACAGCTTT
>OLGZ01001713.1_pt1 | contig 11734 bp, 9 predicted proteins | sample 1605981 | NCBI WGS metagenome assembly OLGZ01 (sample SAMN03283291) | human gut metagenome | biome: human-associated habitat; material: feces | host: Homo sapiens | place: Peru | collected 2012 | reverse complement strand
AAATACGCGCGCTGCTGCTGGCGCTGGCTCTGCTACTGTCGCTTTGCGCCTGCGTGCAGAAGACGCAACCGGAGTCGGACGAACCCAAAATGAGTACAGATAAGGTTGACTTTCCCACAAAGGCCGATAAAAAAACGCCGGAGAAACAGCCGGAAGAAGCTATATCGCAGAGCGATATGAGCAATCGCACGTCACGAAATGAGGCCGTGGACACACAGCCGGTACAATACGGTTTTTCACAGGAGGCAGAGACCTCGCTTGGACGGCTGCGGGACAGAATCGAATTTCCAATGACAATGTTTGGCGCGGCATATCTCGGCTATGTCGGCGGCCTGTTTGAGGAGAGCTTCGAGGCGGGCTTCCCCGCATGGCTGCGGGAAACCAATGAGGCAATGCTCCTCGAATACCCCTTTATTGCGGAGATCGACGAGGAGCATATCATCGGCGGTGCGGGACATCTGTACTGCATCGTGCCGGTCGACGAGAACGCGACGGTTGCGATCAACCGTGTGCAGTGGAACGAAAAAACACAGACCGACGAGGTCACGGAGGTGCTCTACCGGTCGGAGAGCGGCGAGCCGGTGCTGCTCTTTGCAAATCTTGACGGCGTTGCATATGAGGCCGACACCCAGGTCCTCATCACTGACAACAACGGGAATACCTGCGAATGGTATCCCTCGTTTGATGCGATGAGCCATCTTGCGCCGTGTATATCGGAAGCTGGAGACTATCTTTCGTTTGACTTTACGGAATATGCCTGGTACAACGTCCCGGCCGAGTTTTCCGCGTGGCTTGCCGACGGCTGGAGCGGCATGACCGCGCTCGGTCTTGCCGGATCGCAGCGTGACGGCATGGGCTGGATCACAGAAACCATGGTGGGGGAAACCAGCCGCTATGCCTATTTCTCGCTGCGCTTCTATCCTGAGGATGAGACGGGCGGTACGGTCGATCTGAATTGGGTATACGAAGACAGCGACGACTTTACGGAAATGTGGAGCGGCTTCTGGGCGATTCAAACCATTCCGGACGGGCCGAGCTATGTGACGCTCAGCTTGTCGCTTGTGGGCGGTAAAAACTATGGCGTCACGGACGGTCCGATGTATTTGTGTGAGACGTATCCCCTCCTGATCAGCCCGAGCGGCACAGAGCTGCTGGTCGGCGCGGGTGAGAGCGGCATTTGCCTGCCGTTCATGTCGCAAAGCACAACGGCATGTGTGCTGACACAGGCCGTAGGATAGAAGGCGTGCATGGAGCAAACTGCTTTGAGGTTTGCATTCACAAATACTGTTTGGTCGTTGGTCGCAATCTAGGGTCTATCTCAAAACCGTCAACACGCCCAAACAGCGGGTCTTTTCCACCTGCTGGGCACCATTTTTTCTTGCAATACGCAGAGTATTCCTGCAAAAAAATGGCTTCATCAGGCGAAAAATCCCTCGCCGTTGGTCATATTTCCGGTTTTCAGATAGACCCTAACAGGAGATTCATCATGTTTTCAAAGCTGCCAAAGCTGAGACCTCGGCACTGTGCCGTGGCCTTTTTTGCCTCTGCCTTCCAGGCTTTCGGCATGTACAATATTCACGCCCTGTCCGGGGTCACGGAGGGGGGCATTTTCGGACTGATTCTGCTGCTGAATCACTGGCTGGGTCTGTCTCCCGCCTTCAGCAGCCTGATTCTCAACGGGGGCTGCTATCTGCTGGGCTGGAAAACCCTGGGGAAGGAATTCATCGGCTATTCCGTTGTTGCCACCCTGGGCTACTCCTCGTGCTACCGGATCTGCGAGCAGTTTCCGCCGCTCTGGCCGGGAATCGCCCAGCTTCCTCTGCTGGCCTCCGTCACCGGGGCACTGTTCATCGGCATCGGAGCCGGGCTCTGCGTCCGGGTGGGTGGAGCCACCAGCGGCGACGATTCCCTGGCTATGAGCCTGACCCACCTGACGGGGATCCCCATTCAGCGGCTGTATCTCATCAGCGATCTGATCGTGCTTTTGCTGTCGCTGAGCTACATTCCCCTCCGGCGCATCGGCTATTCCCTGCTGACGGTAATTCTCTCCGGACAGATCATCGGCTGGATGCAGAAGGAAAACATATGACAAAGAGCGTCTGCCCGGCCGGGCAGACGCTCTGATTCTTATTTCGGCTTCTTCTCAATGGCGTCCCAGTTGGCACGACCGGTGCGTTTGACCAGAGCCAGCATTTCTTCTGCCAGCATATCCGTCAGCTGACCCGGGGTCAGCCGCCACCGCCAGTTAAAGCCAACGGTACCGGGCTGGTTCATCCGAGCCTCGTTGCCCAGACCCAGATAATCCTGAACGGGGATGATGCAGTCCTTGGCAACGGCACGCATGGTCAGGGCAATGAGCACCCTGTACATCTGATTGTCCGGGGTGTGATAGTCACACAGATAGTCCCGCAGCTGCTGTTTGGCCTCTTTGCTCAGCCCCCGATACCAGCCGGCAACGGTCTCATTGTCGTGGGTTCCGGTGTAGACCACGCAGTTGGAATTGTAATTGTGAGGCCAATAGTCGTTGGAGCCGGCCACATCCGCCGGATCCACAGCAAATTGCAGCACCTTCATATTGGGGCATCCGCTGTCTCTCACCAACTGCCGGACACCGTCGGTCATAAGACCCAGATCCTCGGCAATGACGTTCACGTCCCCCAGCCGGGTATACAGGGTGCGGAAAAAGTCCATGCCCGGCCCCTTCTCCCAATGGCCGTTTTTCGCGGTGGTATCTCCCGCGGGAATGGAGAAATACTCGTCAAAGGCCCGGAAATGGTCGATTCTCACCACATCGTAGAGCTTGAAGCTGTACCACATCCGGCTGATCCACCAGTCATAGCCCGTGGCCCGATGATAATCCCAGCGGTACAAGGGGTTCCCCCAGGCCTGGCCGTCGGCGGCGAAGGCATCCGGCGGGCAGCCGGCAATGGCGGTGGAGCAATTGTTTCCGTCCAGCTGGAACAGCTCTGGGTGTGCCCACACGTCCGCTCCGTCGGGAGAAACGTAGATAGGAATATCGCCTACGATCTGAATATGCTTGCTGTTTGCATAGGCCTTCAGCTTCGTCCACTGCCGGTCAAACTGGAACTGGAGGTACTTCTGGAACTCGACGTCGAAGTACAGCTCCCGGTTGTAGTAGTCCAGGGCGAAGCCCCAGTGCATCCGGATGTCCTCCGGCCACTGGCGGTAGGATACGCCGCCGAAGAAGGTTTTCAGAGCCATGAACAGGGCGTAGTCATCCAGCCACCAGCTGTTTTCCCGGCAGAAGGCGTGGAAAGCCTCATTTTCCCCGATATGGCTGCGCTCATAGGCCTTGTGCAGCAGCGTCAGACGGTTCTGGTTCAATGCCACAAAGTCCACCTTGGCAGGGTTTTTGCCAAAGTCCAGTTCATCGCATTCCTGGCGGGTCAGAGCTCCCTCCTCGATGAGACTTTCCAGGCTGATGAGATAGGGGTTACCGGCAAAGGCGGAACAGGCCTGATAGGGGGAGTCATCAGAGCCTCCGTGAGAGGTTGCCCCCAGAGGCAAAATCTGCCAGTAACGCTGACCGGCCTTTTCCAGCCAGTCCACAAAGTCGTAGGCCGCCCGGTCAAAGCAGCCGATGCCGTACTTGGAGGGCAGGCTGGTTACGGACAGCAGAACGCCAGCATAACGATTCATAGGATTTTTCTCCTTTTATCCGTAGATTTGGTGGGATTCCAATAGGATTTTCGAGATTGGAAACGTTTCTCTTTTCGCAATCAGTATAATCCATTTTTGCCCGTCCGTCAATCCCCCGGGACATATCCGGAACAAATTGACAATGTGCACAAAAAGTAGTTGCTTGATTTGGATAGTTCGCATGATCAAAAACATAGGCTTTTCCATCGCTTGCAAGTCTCCAAGAAACTTTTTGCTCTGGTTCCTCCGGAGGCAATGTTCTTGTCCCGGCAAGAAAATTGATAAGAAGCCGGCTTAAGGGGCGCTGCCGAAAAGCCGCCCCCTTAAGAATCCCCCGGCCGCTTCGCCGGAAGCGCATCAGAATATTTCGGGCTGCTATGGGCAGTTCTGTCGGAAGCTCTCAGGAAAAATGAGAATGCTTTGACAGGCCAAAAAAGGGACTGCCGGAGCAGTCCCTTTTTAAGCCTTGTATTCAACCGAAAAAGCCGCCAAAGAGCTCGTCCTGGGTTTCGGGCGGTTCTTCCGTTTGTGCCAGGGCTTCCGTGGATGCCTGGGTTTCCGTCCCGGTGTCGCTCACCACTGGCCAGGCGGTGCCGGTGATCTGGGCAATGCCCCAGGCCTGGGAGAAGAGCATTCTGTCCCCTACCGGGGTGTCTGTGGCGCAGGAGGCCCCCGCCGCCACATTCAGAGCCGGCGCTCCGTTCACCTGAAACTGATAATCCGACCAGATTTGCAGCAGCACCCCGGCGCAGGCCACATGGTAGTCGCTGGTCACCACCGCCAGAGTCTTTACCTGGGGATAGGCCGACATCAGCAGCTTGTAAGTATTGGCGGCATTCTGGGTCGTACTCAGAGCCTGGTCTTCCACAATCAGCCTGGACTCCGCCACGCCCTGCGCCCGAAGCCAGGCGGCCATCTGACCCCCTTCGGTGACACCCGCCACCTCCGAGGTCTGCCCGCCGGTCACCGCCACATAGGCGTTGGGATACTGCCGGGCGGCGTTCAGCGCCACATACAGCCGGTCTTCCAGCTCCGGCTGTATAGAGCCGTCCGCACCCAGACCATAGCCGAAGACCACAATGCACAGAGAATCGTCCTGAGGCAGGTCATCGGGAAGCACCCGGTGGTCTTCAAAGCCCGCCTCGTTCAGCCTGGCCCAGTCGGTCATGATCCGCCGCCAGAGAGCGCCCTCCGCCGGACTTTCCGCCTCCAACGCATCCAGACGGGCTTCAATCTTTTCCGCTGACCCATCCGGGTCGGCACAATAGTCTGCCAGCAGCCGCTGGGAATTGGTTTCTTCTGCCGCCTGAGCCGCCGGGGCGCTTCCGCCCAGCAGGCACAGACAAAGGCACGCAATCAGGATTTTGCGAAAAAAGGTCATTGTCTGCCGTCACGAATCTGAAGCAGCTTCCGCTTCAGATCATCCTCCATCTTTGCCATTTCTGTCTCCGCGGCCTGCCGCTTGGTTCTGCCCTCGGCCTGGATCTTCATCACATCGTCCAGTGTGGCAATGAGCTCGGCGTTGGTTTTCTTCAGGGTCTCAATCTCCACAATGCCCCGCTCCGCCTCCTTGGCAGTCTCCACGGAGGCCATGTGCAGCTTCTGAGCATTCTGGGTCAGCATGGCGTTGGTCACGTCCGCCACCTGCCGCTGAGCCTGGGCTGCCTCGGTGGAGTGGGCAATGCCCAGAGCCAGCACCATCTGATTCTTCCACAGGGGGATGGTGTTGACCAGGGTGGTCTGAATTTTCTCCACCATGACGGTGTCGTTGTTCTGAATCATCCGAATCTGGGGAGCCGTCTGAATGGAGATGGTTCGGGTCAGTTCCAGATCGTGGATTTTCTTCTCAAAGCGCAGGCACTTCTCGGACAAATCCCGGGCCCGCTGGGCATCCTCCGCAAGGCCTGTAAGCTTCGCCGTTTCCTGAAGCTCCCGGAGCTTGCCGGTGCGAACCTCTTCCAGCTTCTTCTTGCCCGCCAGGATATACATGGTCAGTTCCTTGAAATAGGCCAGATTCTGCTCGTACATCTTATCCAGCACGGCAGAATCCTTCATCAGCCGCACCTGATGCTGCTGCAAAGCGTCCGCGATTTTCTCTACGTTCACCTCGGCCTTGGCGTAACGGTTTTTCATGTTTTCCAGCTTATTGGCCTGCTTCCGGAAGAAGCCGAACAGGCCCTTCTCTTCCTCCTCGTCCAGGCCCTTCAGCTCGCCCACCACGTTCACCAGCAGCTCGCCCACCTGACCCAAATCCTGGGTACGGACGTTTGCCAGGGCGGCATCGGAAAAATCCGCCATTTTCTTCTGAGTGCCCGCGCCGTACTGCAAAATCTGGGTGGTGTTCTCCACGTCAATCTTTGCCGCGAAGTCATCCACGATTTTCTGTTCCTCGGCGGTGAGCACCGGCTCACTGGGCTGGGTCTGGGCAATCGCGCTCTCCTGCGCCGGCACCAGGGCAGGCGCTTCGGTCAGCTCCGGCTCCAGAGTCAAGCTGATAGGGTTCCTCTGTTCATTGGTATCCATAATCAATTCTCCCGTTTCTTCAGATTGGAAAGTCCGTCATCGGTCAGGCCCTCCTGGGCAAGCAATGTGTTCAGCACGGAAATATCGCTGGAGACGTCCATGGCCGCATCCTGGAACAGATCGTCCAGAAGCTTGGCAAAGGCGGCGTTTAGGGTGTCCAGAGTCTTCTCGATCTCCACCTTGGAGGCCTGGATGGTCTCCCCCTGGACAGGCTGGGCATCCATTTCGGCGTAGGCGTTCAGAAGCTTCACCGTCATGGGCAGGTAGTAATCCATAAGCTTTTTCAGGTCAGGCTCCACCTCCGGGTGAGCCTGCACCCGGTCAAAAATCCGGCGCACCAGCAGCTCCATATAGGAAATCTTCTCGGAAATCTCCTCCCCGGGGATGGCGTCGTTGCAACGGCGGATTTCTAAAATAAAGGCATTGCCCCGGTCGAGAACCTCCTGAATCCGGGGATCCACTTCTTTCGCTGCCGGGCGAAGCTTTGCCGCCTCCCGCTCCTGCTTCTGCCGCTCTTCCAGCGCCAGACGGCTCTGCTCAAACTGCCGGTAGGTCTCGTTGCTGGTGATGAGACAGGTCTGCTCCGCATCCAGATGTCCTTCCAGGAAGAGCCCCTCATCGATCATTTTGCCCAGTTCTTTGCGGACAAACTTCACGTTTTTCCCGGTGGTTCTGGCAAGGATCTCCAGCTTGCAGTAGGTCTTGTCTCCTAAGCAGCGGCAGTACCGCTTGAACCGGCTCACCCGGCCAAGGCCGCTGATGCCCCCACCGATGAGCCAGATTCCCACTCCCAGTGCCCCAAGGCCTATGAAGGCCGGATAGGCAGGATAGTCCGAACCCAAGGCAAAAATCATGCCAAGCAGTGCCCCCAGAAAGCCGAAGCTGCCCAACAGGCTGCCGCCCACGACCTTCACGATTCCCAGGGCGGTTTTCCCGTCGGTATTGCCGTAGAGGGCCGGCAGATTCTTCGGTGCGTCAATGACCGTCGGCTTATATCTTACATGAGCCGACCGGGCTGCGCCGTCCGCCGCTTTGGCTGCGGTATCCATTGCCCGACGGATGGTCTCGCCTCCCACATCGATGGCGTGGTTTACCGTGCGGGTGATGGTCTGATTCAGTTTTCGGTAGTCCTGAGAATTGATGGCCTGGTCGATAATATCCTGAATATTCCGCCCCAGATCCTCCCAGTCCTGATTTGGATTCGCCATAGCTCTCACCCCCGATCGTATTGCTCCTATTATAGCGTTTCTCCGGGAAAAACGCAAGACGCAATGTTCCCCTTCCCGGCTTTCCGACTCATTTTCCCGTAAAAAAACCATGAAGCGTTTCCGCTCCATGGCTCTAAAAATTATTCATGCCGTCCTTTTGTCAGGGTTTCCAGCCACCGGCGAAGCCTGCCTGTCTTTTGAGGCGGCTCCGCCGGGATATGGGGGGAATGACGCAGGAAGTAATCCTGAGAATCAAAGGGAACCGCGCTGTGCTTCCGGCAATAGCTTCCGTCGGGCAGCATGAGACTGGCCTTGGCCGTGTCCCGAAGCTGGCTGTCCAGCAGCCACTTCAGCTGGCCTCGCAGATAGGGGTCATGAACCGGACAGGCAATCTCCACCCGGCGATTCAGATTCCGGGTCATGAGGTCTGCAGAGGAAATGTAAATCGCCCCATTCTCTCCCCGCCCGAACAAATAAATCCGGGCGTGCTCCAGAAACCGCCCCACCAGGCTGGTCACATGGATGTTCTCCGTTTCCCCGGGAACTCCGGGCAGAATGCAGCAGATGCCCCGGATGATGAGCTGCACCTCCACCCCTGCCTGGGAGGCCTGTGCCAGCTTGTCGATGACTTCCCGCTCGGTGACGGAATTGGCCTTGATGCAGATATAGCCCTCTTTTCCCAGGGCAATCTGCCGGTCGATCTGCTCCAGCAGCATTTCCTTGATGCGGAAGGGGGACACACACAGCTGCCAATAATCCCCGTCCAGCCGGTTTACCAGCATGTTCCGGAAGAAGGCCGCCGCGTCCTCGCCAATGGCAGGATCCACGGTCATCAGGCTCAGATCGGTATACATGGCGTTGGTCTTCTCGTTGTAGTTTCCGGTGCCGATCTGGGTCAGATAGCTGGTTTTATTGTGGTTTCTCAGCGTAATCAGGCAGATTTTGCTGTGACATTTGAAGCCCTCGGTGCCGTAAATCACCTGGCAGCCGGATTCCTCCAGCATTTTCGACCAGGTCAGATTGTTCTCCTCATCGAACCGGGCGCGCAGCTCCATGAGCACCAGCACCTCTTTGCCGTTCTCCGCCGCCCGGCATAGCGCCTGGGCGATTTTGGAGGAGGAGGCCAGCCGGTAAATGGTGATCTTAATGGACAGCACCTGGGGATTCTCCGCCGCCTCGTTCAGCAGCCGCAGGAAGGGCTCCACCGAGTCGTAGGGGTAGAACAGCAGCCGGTCATGCTGCTGAATCTGGGAAAGAATCGGCATTTCCGACCGCAGATCCTCAGCCCAGCGGGGTCGGCAGGCAGGATAGCTCAGCCCCAGGGACAGCTCCTTGGGAAGCTCCCCGATGAGCCGGAATACATAGCGCATATTCAGCGGGCAGCTGTCCACAAACACCTGATGGGTCTCTACCCGAATCAGCTCGGACAGAATCTTCTGGAATTCCGGAGAAACCGGACAGCTCAGCTCCAGCCGCACCACCGCCAGGTGATCCCGCTGCTTGAGAAGCTTCTTCATCTGACGGCGGAAGTCCTCCTCGTTGTCCTCGAACTTTTCCTCGTCAAAGCTGATGTCCGCATTCCGGGTGACGGTCATCACGCAGCTTTCCCGGACACTGTAGCCGTCAAACAGGGTGGGCAGCCAGCGAAGCAGCACGTTTTCCGTGCGCACATATCGCACGCCCCCGGAAAGGAGCAGATAGGGCAGCGCGTCCTCGGGCATGGGCACCAGGCCGACTGCCTTACGCCCCTTCTTGTCCTCCAGCAGCGCGGCGGCATACAGCCGCTTGTTCACAAGATGGGGCACCGGATGATTGGGGCCCAGAAGAATGGGCGAAAGAACCGGAAGCAAATCCCCCTTGAAAAAACGGTTCATCTGCTTCATTTCCTCCGCCGTCAGCTCCTTCGGCAGCAGATCCGCAATGCCGCTGCGGCTCAGCTCCTCTGCCACGGCGGTGTATATCTGCTTTTTCATGGCCAGTAGGCCAGGCACCGCCTGATAAATCTTATGCAGCTGCTCAGAGGCCGTCCAGCCGGTTTTGTTGTCCCGGTCGTCGGGGGTCATCCGAGCCAGATCAAAGAGGCTTCCCACCCGCACCATGAAGAATTCGTCCTGGTTGCTGGAGAAAATGGACAAAAATTTCAAGCGCTCCAGGGCGGGCACCGACGGGTCTGCCGCCTCCTCCAGCACCCGCTGATTAAACCGCAGCCAGCTCAGCTCTCGGTTTTGGGTATATCTGTATTGTTTTTCAGTATTCTTTGGCATAAATAACCTTCCCGGACACCATATTTGCTGACCACCAGCTGCTGAGCCTGAAACAGATGAAACACATGCTGGAGAATCAGCACTCCCGGCACCAGCGTGTGAATGCGTTCCGGCTCCAGCCGGAGAATCAGGTCGCTGACTGCCTTCTTCCCGCTGCAAAGGAAATCGCACAGTCCATCCAGCTGCTCCGCGGTGATGCTGCGGCAGTCCTCGGACATCTTATAGTAATGACGGGCAAGCTTCAGTGTCGCCCGCGCCGTGCCTCCAACGCCGACCACCAGCGCTCTTTCCGCAAGGGCTCCCTGCGGTATATCAATGACGCTGCCCACCGTCTGGCGCAGGCGCTTGACGGAGCCTACACCCGGAAGCACCTTCTTGACGCACCGGCGGTACAGGCTCAAAGAGCCCAGGGAAAAGCTGGCAAAGTCCGTGGGCTTTCCTGCCTCAAAGGTGACAATCTCCGTGCTGGCGCCGCCGATATCCAGGAAAGCGCCGCTGGTCAGATGCAGCTCCTCTATGGCACCCGCATAGCCGAAGAGCGCCTCGTCCTCACCGGAAATCACCTCAACGGCGTAGCCCGTGGCCGCGTGAATCACAGACAGCGCCTGCTCCGTGTTGGATATATTGCGAAGGGAGGCGGTGGCAAAAACCCGGACATTCTCAATCTCCAGAGCCTGGAGAATACCGCGAAAGCTCAGAAGCCCGGAGCAGGCGCACTCGATTCCCTCCGCCGACAGCTTCCCCTCCTCCACATATCCGGCCAGTCCCGCCATAATCTTCTCCCGGAAAAGGATTTTGAAGCTTTGCTCCTGGGTTTTGTAGAGGGTCAGACGGATGGAGTTGGAGCCGATGTCAATGACCGCCTGCTTCATTCGGCTTCCTCTTCACCGGCTTCTTCCTCCAGCTCCGGTTCCTCAGGCTCCTCGTCTGCCGTATCCGGCTGCTGGGTCTGCGGCTCCTGAGCCAGCTCACCTTCCGGTACCCGGAACAGGGCAATGACCTTGGCGGAGGGGGTGACGGAGAAGCTTACCATCTCCCAGCCCTTCTGGGCGTATTCGTTGGCGATTTTCTCAACGGCGGCAGCCATTTTCTTGGCCTTGGGAGCATAATCAATCACAATGGTTTTATAATTCATATTCTTTACCTCTTTTTCCGCATAATCTATGGCAACTCCGATTCCGTCCGTAAGCATGGACGGCGCAAAGCTCTCTTCTGCCGGAAGAGAATCTTCCCAGAGTTCCTTTCAGTTTACCCGGAAAATGTAAACTGTACGACCCATCCTATGTAAAATAGAGGTAAAGTGTTCTTTCCAAAGGGGTTTTGGGCAAAAAAGAACCCTTATCCGCTGAAAATCAGCAGATAAGGGAATCTTTTGAGAAAGCCGCTTCTTATACGAGTTTTCAGATAGACCCTAAGAAATAGTATTACAGGTGCAGAACCCGATCCTTGATCTCCTGAGTACGACCCTGGTTCCAGAACTGGGTGCCGATGTAGCCGCAGGTACGTCTGGCCACGTTCATCTTGCTCTGGTCGGTGTTGCCGCACTGGGGGCACACCCAGACCAGCTTGCCGTCCTCATCCTCCCGGATGGAAATCTCGCCGTCGTAGCCGCAGACCTGGCAGTAGTCGGACTTGGTGTTCAGCTCGGCATACATGATGTTGTCGTAGATGAACTGCATGACCTCCAGCACCGCGTCGATGTTCTGCTGCATGTTGGGCACCTCTACATAGCTGATGGCGCCGCCGGGAGACAGCTGCTGGAACTCGGACTCGAAGGCCAGCTTGGTGAAGGCATCGATCTGCTCGCTGACATGGACGTGGTAGGAATTGGTAATATAGCTCTTGTCCGTAATGCCGGGAATCAGGCCGAACCGCTTCTGCAGGCACTTGGCGAACTTATAGGTGGTGGACTCCAGAGGCGTGCCGTACAGAGAGTAGTCGATGTTCTCCGCAGCCTTCCACTGGGCGCACTTGTCGTTCATTTTCTGCATGACAGACAGGGCGAAGGGCTTGGCGGAGACGTCGGTGTGGGACTTGCCGGTCATGTACTTGACGCACTCATAAAGGCCGGCGTAGCCC
>OLGZ01001712.1_pt1 | contig 11738 bp, 10 predicted proteins | sample 1605981 | NCBI WGS metagenome assembly OLGZ01 (sample SAMN03283291) | human gut metagenome | biome: human-associated habitat; material: feces | host: Homo sapiens | place: Peru | collected 2012 | reverse complement strand
CACACATCCGGGTACAGCCGATACTCAATGTCTGCATTTTAACAAAAAAAAAAACGAAAACAACCCCTTTATGAATAACTACTAAACAACGACGACAAAAACCAAAAAGTAGATCCTGAAACAAGTTCAGGATGACCTCTTTTTTCGTAAATAGGAAATCCCCCCTTGACTTGTTCCCCATAAATTTTATAGAACAAAATATAGAACGATACAATATGTAAAAGGAACGCTTATGAAAGCCCTGCACCCCAAACAAACAGAACTTTTGGAAATTTTAAAAAGCAATATTTCCGACCCGCTGACTATGGAGGAATTGGCTGACCGCCTAAATGTGAGCGGAAAAAGCGTGGTATTTCATCACATTAAACAGTTGGAAAAAAAGGGCTTTTTAAAGCGTAACCCCGCCAACCCGCGCGACTATATTATTTTAAAAGACCCGGAGCGTAACGTCATCTATCTAAAAATGTACGGTATGGCCAAATGCGGCCCGGAGGGGACTATTTTGGACGGCGAACCTACGCGCATCGTGCCGGTGGACCCTAGTATGATTTATTTTCCGGCGTGCAAGGGCTTTATGGTGGAAGCCAAGGGCGACTCTATGGAAAACCTTATCGCCCCGCACGACTGGCTGATTGTGGAGCAGAACCACCAACCGAAAAACAAAGATGTCGTCGTATGTGTGAACAACGGGGAAGTAATGGTAAAACGGTTTACGCAGGACGGCGAAAATGTTATTTTGCAATCGGAAAACCCGCGCTATAATCCCATTGTAGCCGATAAAACGGCCTTCCGCGTGGAAGGCATTGTGCGCAGTATTATCAAGCGCAACGTAAGTTGCTAAACATCCTGCTGCCCTTGGGTGCCGAAACCCGGGGCAATTAGTCGTAACCTCACCCCCCGCGTTTGCTGGCGCGGGGGCTTTTTATTGTGTCTAGCCCCCCGCTTTGCCAGGGGATAGTTATTTTAAAGGCTGTTTACACCAGAAAGAAATCCCGGTCTTAAATGACCTTTATTTTTCCTTTTACGCGTAATCTCTAAAAGTTTTAGATAACAGACCAAATAAAGAATATTTTTCCGACACAATGAAAAACCCCGCACACAAGGAGCGGGGTTTTCTCTTAAAAATTTATTTTATTTGACGATTAACAGCGAACGTCCGTCTTTTTCTTGGGAGTACGGGTCCAAGGTATTTTGCCCGTCCACCACATATAAGAATTTATAAGTACCGGGCGCAATAGAAAGGGTGGTTTCCCAATAGTCATTGCGTTTTTTAAGTGCTTGGGGCTTAGCCATTGTAAAACCGCTTACAATCGCTACTTTGTTCCCCTCGCCATACCAACGGAACGTTACGCGGCGGTATTTGCTGCTTTTAGAAGGATTAACCGTTACGCTTTCTTTTGTTTCCTGCTTCGTTTCGGGCGCGGGAGCGGCTTTGGAGGGTTCGGCCTTCTTTTCTTCTTGCTCAATTACAGCCGTAACCGGGATTTCCACCGGAGCCGCCGCAGGAACTTTTTCCTCTACCGGTTTATTTTCTTCCACCAACACAGGTTCGCTCTCTTTGGGGAGTTCGGGCGTTTGCACGACTTCGGCCTGTTCGGCACGCGGAGCATTGGCGGGAGCGTCAAACACGCGAGCAGAAAAATGTTTGTAAACGAAATAACCGAAAACGCACAGAAAGATAATGTCTATAATAATCAGAAACAGCCATAAATCTTTATTTCCGGCAGGTTTTATGTCCAAATCTAAATTTTCGTTTTCCATAATGGTTCCTGATTAAAAAGCGGGCGAAGGGAATCGAACCCTCGTCTAAAGCTTGGGAAGCTTCCATTCTACCATTGAACCACGCCCGCATAGCGGAGTCCGCTTCTTTATTTTAGCAAATTTTAGGCGAACATACACAACTATTTGATATGTTGCGCCCGTAAATCTAATGTTTTAAGAAAATCAAGCGCATCTTGGCGGCTTGCTATTTTTCCTTCCACCTGGGCCACGGAAACGGTTTCCAAAATTTCACCGATTTTGGGGCTGGGCGGCAGGGATAACGCGTCCATTACGTCGCGCCCGGTAATCAGCCGCGTGGGCTGAACCTTTTTCGGTTGGTCAAAAAATTTGTGCAGTAGTAACGTCAGCACTTGCATATGCCGCAGGGTTTTACCCACATTAGCCGTTTGCTGGGCGCGGGCAATACTCATCAACCGTTCTCCGCTTTTGGGCATAATACGCCGCAACTGCGCATCCGTAACATAACTGGTATAATCGGCCCAGCACAATAGCAGCATCGGCACACCGGCCTCGCCCAAATCGCGGAAGAAATGATAGGCCCCCTTGTCGGTTATCACGTCGTTACTGGCCAGATTAGACGGGCGCAAATGCTCTCCAATCATTGCGCAAATCAGCCGGATATCGGCCCGGCTGTAATGCAACCGTTCCAATACGGTTTTGGCCATTTTGGCGCCCCGTTCTTCGTGATAAAAAAAGCGCAGGCGGTCCCCCACTTTTTTGGCAGTAGCGGGCTTTGCAATGTCGTGCAACAGAGCCGTCATTTTATAAAGCGCTTTGTGCCGGGCAATCGGGGCCAGTTTGGCGGCGTATTTAGGGAAAGCCTTTTGCAAATGGTCCAGCAGATATTCCATACGTTTAAACACATCTAACGTATGCTTTAATACGCCGCCCTTTCCGTAATAAACTTCGGCACAGGCACGCTGGGCTTCCAACTCCGGGAATAATGCGGTCAGCAGGCCGCACGAGTCCATTAGAAGTAAATTTTCATAGGCCTTAGAGGTAGCAAATAAACGCTCCAATTCCTCGCGCACACGTTCGCCTGCGGGCTGATTGATAAGAGCGCGGTCCTTTTTAATTTGTGCCAGGGTGCGGGGCGAAATAGAAAAACCCAACTCCGCGGCCGAGCGGAACGCGCGCAACATACGCAAGGGGTCCTCTTTAAATACGCGCGGATTGTTTTCATCAATCACTTTATCCGCCACCGCCTGCAAGCCGCCAACCACATCTACAATATTTTTGCGTTGCAAACGCTTTAAAATCACGCGGGCTGTGCCGTCCGGATGCGGTGTAATTTCTATTTGCGGCAAGGCAGAAACAGGGTACGCCAGCGCATTAAACGAAAAATCGCGGCGCAACAGATCCGCCTTTAAATCTTTGCCTTGATAGGCGGTCAAATCAATTTGAATTTTATCCTTATGCGTTACCAAACGCCACACACCAAATTCAGCATCCATTTCAAACGAGGCGGCCTTTAACCGGCGAGACAGTTCCAATGCCGCCGGCTTTACATCTTCGGGCGGCAACGCAATATCCAAGTCGGAGGATTGGCGTTTTAATAAACTGCTGCGCACAATTCCCCCCACATAATGGGCCTGCGGAATTACCTCGTTTAAAATGCGGGCCAAATCAAGCAAGGGTTTCCTCCGCACTTGCCCCCGCTCCGCGCGCGGCCAATTTGGCTACGGCATCTTTGCGCAGTTCGCGTTTTAACACCTTGCGCAAAGCATTTTTGGGCAACGATTCCACAAATTCAAAATCACGCGGGCGTTTATAGTTATCCAAGTGTGTTTTTAAGAATTTTCTAAATTCGCCGTCGGAAAGTTCCGCCCCCTCTTTTTTGACGACATACACTTTAACAAATTCGCCGCCGCGCCCGTCCGGCACACCGATTACGGCGCACTCTTCCACCGCGGGATGCTCGCAAATAACGGCCTCCACCTGGGCCGAAAACACTTTCAACCCTTTGATGATAATCATATCTTTCTTGCGGTCTTTAATAAAGATAAACCCGTCATCATCTACCGTAACGATATCACCGGTTTTAAACCAGCCGTCCTCGGTAAACGCATCGTGCGTGGCTTTTTCGTTACCCCAATAGCCGCGGAACACATTAGGCCCCTTTACGCACAGTTCACCTTCCGCATTGCGCGGAACTTCTTTGCCGTCGTCGTCCAATACCAAGGTGCTGACCGCCGGAATAGCCGGGCCTACGGATTTAATTTTTTGCAATTCCTCCGTGTTCACGCTGACGACCGGGCTTGTTTCGGTAAGGCCGTAACCTTCCAATATGGGTACACCGATTTTTTCTTCAAACCGGTCTTTGATTTCCTGCGTCAGCGGGGCCGCGCCGGACACGCCAAAGCGTACGTTTTTAAACGGCCAAAAACGCAAGTAAAGACGTTTTAGACCCTTGGCTTCTTTGGAAAGCACCGCATAAATCTGCGGAACCGCCAAAATCAGGGTTACTTTTTCCGTTCCCATAGCCCCCAACCATTTACTGGCGGGCATTACGTTGGCTACAATAACCACCTTTAAATTAAGATACAGCGGAATTACCACGCAAGCCGTCCAAGCAAAGGAGTGAAACATCGGCAACAGACATAAAAAACAATCGTTATCGTTAATTTTAAAAATCTGCGCACACGAAATAACGTTAGAGGCCAAATTGCCGTGTGTGAGCATAGCCCCTTTGGGCAGCCCCGTGGTGCCGGAGGTGTAGAGGATAAAGGCCAAGTCTTCTAGGCCGGCTTGGGCGGAAGCGGTTTCGTCGTGGAAGGTAGATTTTTCAATTTCCTCCCAGAATTTTTGCACAATCGGGCACTCCGCCGCAGAGGACGGAATTTCATCCGTTGTGAAAATATATTTAACAGTCGGCAACTGGGGAAGGCACTTTACATAATGGCGGATAAATTCAGCCTGCGTTACGACCGCCTTGGCCCCCGCATTGTTTAAAATATATTCAATTTCCTCCGGTTTGGTAACCATAAAATTCATTGGAATACATACTGCGCCCAACTTGTAAAGTCCAAAGTTGGCTACTACCGTATTAATAGAGTTGCGGTGCGCCACGGCCACGCGGTCGCCTTTGCGGATACCGTGTTCAAAAAACATATCGGCGGCGCGGTCCACCTGCATCAAGAGTTCGTGGTAGGACACTTTCTTGCCCGTACCGGCTTCCACTAATGCTATTTTATCCGGAAAGCGGAACGCACTATCAGCCAAAGCAGTGTATAAATCTTTACGGCGAATCATAAGCACCTCTTATATAATAATATCCCTTTTCTAAATTTTAGTAAAATTAAGCCTGGCGGGGGTCCAAAATATCCCTAAACGCATCTCCCAACAGGTTCCAACCCAATACAAATAAAAAAATGGCTCCGCCCGGTGCAACGACCGTGTACCAATAGGCAAACGGATGGCCGGGAGTGCCGAGCACCCAATTACGCGCCATAGCGATTAACTGTCCCCAATCTGCCGTACCCGGCTGGGCACCAAGCCCCAAGAAGGACAAAGAAGCCGCTGTCAGCACCACATAGCCGATATCCAGACTGGCTACCACAACCGACGGATAAATGGAATTCGGTAAAATGTGCCGCAAAAGAACCCTCGGCCCGCGCGCGCCCAAGGTTCGGGCGGCGGTTACATAGTCGCGCTGTTTGACGGATAATATATCCCCGCGCACTAGACGCGCGTAAGACGGCCACGCGACAGCCGTAAGGGCTATCATCATATGCTTGATGTCTGGCCCCAACATAGCGGCAATTACCATAGCAAGCACCAGCGAGGGCACGGCAAAAACAACGTCCGTCAGGCGCATTAAAATTTCGTCCAATTTTCCGCCGAAATAGGCCGCGGCTCCGCCCACAAAAAGCCCTATTAAAAAGGCAAAAAAGGTTACGGTCAGCCCAATTTTAAACGCAAGGCGCGTTCCCCACACCACCCCGTAATACAAATCGTATTGCTGTTCGGTAGTACCGAACCAGTTTTGTGCAGACGGCGGCTGCGGCGCAATTTGGTAACTCTTTTGCGGCAGTTGGTAGGGGTTATTTTGATTTTGCACCGGAGCCAGCCAAGGTGCAAACAAAGCCACCAGTAGGAAAAACACTACGATTACCAAACCCAAAAGAGAGGTTTTGTTGGTATAAATACGTTTTAAAAGGCGCTCACTAATCATATTAATCCAAGCGGATACGCGGATCCACCGCAGTATATAAAATATCCGAAAGTAAATTTCCCAGCACAAACAGCACCGCTACCATTAAAGAGAAGCCCAATATACCCGCAATATCCAACTGTTGCGCGGCAATCACACCAAAGCGGCCAATGCCGGGATAATCAAAAATTGTTTCCACAATTACCGTTCCGCCAAGAAGACGGATAAACTGGATACTTGCCAAGGTAATCACTGGGATAATGGCATTTTTTCCGGCGTGCTTATAAACGATTTGCCATTTGGTAAGGCCCTTGGCGCGGGCGGTACGGACATAATCTTTATTTAATTCTTCCAACATACTGGAACGCATTACCCGCACCATTAAAGCAAACGAACCGATACATAACGTAACCGCCGGCAAAACCAAGTGGGATAATACGTCCCAAAACACACGGAAATTGCCGTTCAACAAGGAATCCGCCAGTAAAAATCCTGTATAGGTTTTAAACATTGGGCTATGGATAATTACGTCCGTCTGGACGGAATATCCACCGGGAGCAAACCAGCCCAACTGCCCATAAAATACCATTAATAAAATAAGCCCCAGTACAAATATCGGCAACGAAAACCCTCCCACCGATATCAACCGTGCGACTATATCTTTCCACTCGTCCTTGTGTATGGCCGAACCGCACCCGAACCACACGCCAAAAAACACCACAAAAATAATGGTAACAAATGCCAGTTGTATAGTGGCTGGGAGATATTCTTTTATGGCTTTGGCTACGGGCATATTGGCACTGGGGCTATACCCCAAATCGCCGTGCGCTACATTTTTGAGCCACCGTCCGTACTGCTTAAATACATTATCGCGCAGGCCGTATTCGCGGATAACCTCTTCCAACGCGCCCATTTGACGGGGGTCCTTCACATACAAAGAGGCACGCATTTCGGGGCTTAACCGCTGGGTTAAAAAGAACAACAAAAACGTTACCCCCAGTACCACCAGGGGCAACAACAAAAGCCGCCGAAAAATGTAATTCAACATAAGGTATCCTTTTTATTTTTTGTACGCAAGCACCGCGGACAAGGCTATTTCACACGCGGCAAAAAATTCCTTTAAAAGCAAACTTTCCTTTACCGTGTGGCAATCGCGGCAACCCACGCCCAAGTTCGGCAAAATAAACCCTTTGCCGCTTAAAATATTGGCATCACACCCGCCGCCGGACGCCACCGGGCTGATTTTTACGCCCTGGGCTTTACCTGCTGCCAGTATGGCCTTGACCATTGGGTGCGTTTTGGGCACATTGACCGCCGGATAACGCGGCGTAACGGTAAATGTCAAAACGGGTTTATGCACTTTGCCGTTAATTTTTTTGGTATAGCGTTTGACGGCTTTTTCAAAGCAGGACTTCATATGTGCGGTCTGCTTTTCCAGTTTTCCGTCCTGCAAACTGCGCGCTTCGCCTTTTAAATAAATATTCTCTGTTACGGCATTGGTCAAACTGCCGCCCTTGATAATACCGAAATTGGCAACCGTTTCTTTATCAATGCGGCCTAATTTCATAACAGATAAAGCATAGGCGGCTACTTCAATAGCGGAAATACCCTTTTCCGGGCAAACGCCTGCGTGTGCGCCAAGACCTTTGATTTCTACTTCAATCGTATTAACCGCCGGACCTTGGACTAAGAGTTCATTTACTTCCTCATTATCCAAAATGATGCCCTCGCGCCCTTTGATTTTTTTAACGTCTAAATTTTTGGCCCCCGCCATACCGTTTTCTTCCGTCAAGGTAAAAACAGCCTCTACGGGCGGGTGGGGCAATTTTTGTTCCTGCAAGGTTTTTAAAACTTCCAAAATAATAGCAATACCGGCCTTGTCGTCTGCGCCCAAAACAGTAGTACCGTCCGAGGTAATTTTGTCTTTCTTCACCACGGGTTTAACGCCTTTGCCGGGCACAACCGTATCCATATGGGAACTAAGCACAATGGGAGCGCTTTTAATAGTTCCGGGGAAAAAACCAATCACATTTCCTTGTGCGGTGGTATTATATTTTTTCCCGGCGTTATCCACCTGTACTTTACAGCCCAAATCCTTTAATTTTGAAACCAACACTTCTTGGATATCCTTTTCAAAAAAGGATTCGCTGTCAATTTTGGCAAGTCCTACAAAGGTTTCTACCAAGCGTTTTTGATTAATAGTCATAATATCTCCTATACGGCTGCTGAACTTTTTTTATCTTTAAACGGCAACACGCTACACGCACACGCGTGGCGCGGCAAAACTTCCTTTAAAGCGTTATCCCCTTGCCGGCAACTCTTATCAGCATAACGGCAGCGCGAGGCAAACGGACACGCCCAATCCGCACGCTCGGGGTGTTCTTCAAACGGCACGAAAGGCTTTTGCACCACCTCGGCCGACGGCACAGCCGAAAGCAGGGCTTCCGTGTACGGGTGCTGGGGGTTGGTAAACAACTCCTCCGCCGGGGCTTTTTCCACAATGCGCCCCTTGTACATTACGGCAATATCGTCGCACAGAAAGCGCGCCACGGCAAAATCGTGCGTTACAAAGAGCATAGAAAGACGGCGGGTTTTTTTGATTTCTTTCAGTAAATTTAAAATTTGCGCCTGAACCGACACATCCAACGCGGAAACAGGCTCATCTGCCACTAAAATTTTAGGGTTTAAAGCCAAGGCGCGCGCAATGTTGATACGTTGGCGCTGTCCGCCGGAAAACTCGTGAGGGTAACGCTCTAACTGGCTTTCGGAAAGGCCGACCGCCTTTAAGAGTTCGCTTAAAAAGGCCTTCCGTTCAGCACGGTCCTTTTTTAGGCCGTGTATATCTAACGGCTCGCTTAGCAGTTGGCGCACGTTCATACGCGGGTCCAAACTGGAATACGGGTCCTGATAGACCACCTGCATTACGCGGCGGAGTTTTTTAAATTCACTCTTGGAAATTTTAGCCACATCTTTCCCGTTGGCAAGAATAGTGCCCGCCGTTGGCTTTTCTATCCCTAAAAGAGTCTTGCAAAGCGTACTCTTACCACAGCCCGATTCCCCCACCAGGCCTAAAACGTGGTCTTCTTCCAGCATTAAACTGACATCGTGCAAAACGGTTTTTTCCACATTTTTGCCGATAAAACGGCGGCGCGTGTAGGTTTTAAATAAATGTTCTATTACAACGGGCGCGGTCATTTATCCTCCAACTGCCAGCAACGTACTTGGCGGCCGTTTTTATTAAAAAGCGGCGGGCAGGTTTGGCGGCATTTTTCAAACGCGTGCGGACAGCGCGGCGCAAAAGGACAACCCGTGATTTTTTCGCCGGGCACAGGCGGGTGGCCCTTGATAACAGGTAAAATGTCCGCTTTATTATGTACAGACGCCAAGGATTTTAATAATCCCTGCGTATAGGGATGAAGCGGATTTTTAAAAAGTTCAGCCGCAGGAGCATATTCCATACACTCTCCGGCATACAAAACAAGTACATCATCGGCAATTCCCGCCACCACCGCCAAATTATGCGTGATAAATACGGCGGACATTCCGCTTTCCTTCTGCAAATCTTTAATTAATTTTAAAATCTGGGCTTGAATCGTAACATCTAATGCGGTGGTAGGCTCGTCGGCAATTAACACATCCGGCGACAAGGCAAGTGCCATTGCAATCATCACGCGCTGGCACATCCCGCCTGAAAACTGGAACGGATATTCCAACAGGCGTTTTTCCGGCTCGGCAATGCCTACTTTTTGGAGCAACCGAGCGGCCTGCAAGCGGGCCTCTTTCTTGGAAATTTTGCGGTGTGCCAAAATGGTTTCGGTTAGTTGTTCCCCCACCGTCAAAACGGGATTTAAACTGGCGGCAGGGTCTTGAAAAATCATAGAAATTTTATTTCCGCGGATTTGGCGCAGTTCCCTTCGGGAGAGTGCGGCCAGGTTTTTGCCTCTGTATAAGATTTCCCCACCGCTGATGCGCGCCGCCGGTGGTAATAATTGCAAAACAGAAAGAGCGTGCACGGTTTTTCCGCTGCCCGACTCCCCCACCACGCCAAGAACTTTCCCTTTGGGCAAAGTGTACGAAAGGCCGCGCAGAACGGGAACTGTTTTTCCGTCTGAGGAAAATTCCAACTGCAAATTGCGTACTTCCAATACATTTTCGGCGGAATCTGTCATCTTTATTATTATACTAATTTAATACAGGCCTATAAGGCCTTACGCTTCTATTCCGGTAAAGGTTTTTAAAGCATAGCCGATTAAAAAACTGACCGCCGCCACGCCGAAACTTAAACAAGCCATTTCCACAAAGCGGTGTTTGAAACTTTCTCCGCGGGCCACTGCATAGTAAAACATAAACGCGGCAATTAACAAAAGGGCCAATAACAACATCAGCGCCAGAGCAATAAACACATTGGAAAAACACGCAAACGGCGCAATCAGCATTACTACCGTTACCACATAGGCTACCCCGGTGTAGAGCGCGGCCTTTAAGGGCTTTTTGCCTGATGATTTTTCGGTCTTAGAAGATAAATACTCGGAAGACGCCATAGACAACGCCGCCGCCACACCGGTAATCGCACCCGTCAGCGCAATCAACTTCGCGTTGGACAACGCCAAGGTAAAGCCGGCCAGCGCGCCTGTAAACTCTACTAATGCATCAGACAAACCCAAAATAACAGAACTCATATATTTCAAGCGGTCCTCGTCCAACAGAGCGATAAGTTCGTTTTCCACAGCAGGGCCTTCATCTGCCAATTTAGCGATTTTGGGATAGTTGGTAAACGCCCGGTACGCACCCGAAGCGTGATGCGGGGCCGCTTCCATTAATTTAATGGCAAACGTCAGCCCGAACACGCGCGCAAGCAACACATAAAGCCAAATTTTAAAGCGCGACGGTTTGGCATTTACCCCCGTCTCGGTTTTGATTAATTCGTGGTGTTCCCACTCGGCTTCGGCTATTTTTTTCAGTACAGAGCGGTTGTGGCCGTCTGTTTCCAGTTCGGCCAGGCGGCGGTAAATAAAATGCTCCGTTATTTCACTGCGGGAAAAAATTTCCAAGTCTTTTTTGTCTTGTTCTAACATAAGGCCTTCTTGTAAGTAAAATAAAATCAATCTACGTTTTTTTCTACGGCGGGAGCCGGGGCGGTCTGCGGGGTAAGCGGCAATAAGTCCTTGCCGTAGGCGAAGTCAAACACGACACCCGCAATAAACTGCAACTGGTGGAAAAAATCTTTTTCGCTAATAAATTCGTCTGCCCCGTGCGCTGTATTTTCGGACAGCGGGTCCATATCCGGCCCCAAACCGTAGGTAATCACGCCCAATTTACGCAAAAACTCGTTATCACCCGAAGCGGGGCTCATACCGGGCACGGTAATAGAATCCGGCACCAGTTTTTTGGCGGTTTTTTCTATGGACGCAAACAATGGGTCTGTTCCGTCCATAGGGGTAGGAAACGGCAGTTGCGGGCGTTCCATAATTTCCAATGAAATAGGCTCGTCCGGCGAAAATAATTTAGTCAGATTTTCAAAAAACTCATCCGGGTCCGAACCGGGCAACAGACGGACGTTTAAAACGGCGGAAGCCTCACCGCTGGTGGAGCCTGTATCCTTGCTGGCCGATAAAACTGTTGGGTTCAGCGTATCTTTTAACTGCGTTCTAAAAAAGGGGTCTAATGCCATTACATCAGCGGCTGATTGGCGGTTTTGAAGGTTGCCGGACAGCAAAAAGCCGATAGTGGTTTGGGCATCTTCGTCCACAAGCGGTTTAATGGCTTTAAAAAAAGTTCTGGCGGTGGGCGTTAATTTAGCGGG
>OLGZ01001710.1_pt1 | contig 11757 bp, 10 predicted proteins | sample 1605981 | NCBI WGS metagenome assembly OLGZ01 (sample SAMN03283291) | human gut metagenome | biome: human-associated habitat; material: feces | host: Homo sapiens | place: Peru | collected 2012 | reverse complement strand
CCATGCTTCTGCCATGAAAATTTACCTCCTTCTGGTAAAATAAAAATATTATCAACAGGAAACCTTGACATGGTTTACCTACTGTTGTTTACGTTAAAAGTGTACTACTAATAAAGGTCAAGTGTCAACCGTTTTGCGCAATGCATGTAGTTTTGTACATTATTTCTTATTGCCGGAAAATAGCAGGCTTTTTACTTCCTGCTATATCTGAAATCACACTTATCATATCCTTCTGCAATCGTTCCGGTTCTCTTTAATTCCATTCCCATAATATCTGCCAGAAGATAATCATATCTGCAAAGATATTTTGCAAGCTCCGGGCATCCCTCATCCTTGCAGAGCTTTACTGCGCCGCATTCCAGATAATCATAGCCCAGGTCATATTCTCCGTTTCCCGGAAGCACATCTACTACCCAGTCATTTTCATACTGTTTTTTCTGGCTTTCCTCTGCCCACTTTAATCGTGCGGGCAGACGCTTCTCATCCAGATAAGAGTCTGCATTACCGGAAAGCTTTTTAATGAGGGCTGAATTTGCAATGCCTTTATAAAATACTTCATAGTTTTCTTCTGCGGAAAGTCCGGTACACCGATTCATTGTGATAAAATAAATTCCCATTACATAAGGAGCAATCATGTTTTTGGCTCCAATCTCTTTTGCCCGGGCAAAAATGGACTTGTACTCTTTTCCCATTTCCCTGAGCGCCTTCCCTGTAACGCCCTTTTCCTTTAAATAAGGCTTACAGGCTCCATGATACATATGGCCTACCAGCCATGCCTGAAATGAATGTTTCATAAGTACCTCCTGCTAACCAACGCCATTTTATCATATTTCTTCATACAATGAAACACGAATTGCATTCAAAGTTTTAGTGCCAGATCAGTAACCCGATATGGTAGAAAATAAATGCTAAAGCTAAGGAAAATACCAGGTAATAGATAACGGAAAGGGCAATCCATTTTTTAGAGTGATTTTCCCTAAAGGTTGCAGCTACCGTCATCGTACAGGGTACATTAAAGACAATGGCCATGATAAAGCCAAGGGCCTGTGCCTTATTGATCACCTGCGGCAATAAGGCCATCATGCCTTCCGTCATTCCCATTGATTTTGCATTAAACGCAGCGTTTACCATATCTGTATTGCTATATAATGCATTGATCACTCCAAGTAGTGATTCCTTTGTGACCATAGAAGATATGTAAGCCATAAACATCTGCCAGGTCATACCAAATTGACTGGTAACAGGTTCTATCAGCTGTCCTGCCTTGGAAAGGATACTGTCGGTACCGAACCACGCATAAGACAGAAGATAAAATACAATAGACACAAGGGTAATAACCTTAAACGCCCTGCTGAAAATATCCTTTGCTTTCATAAGGGTTGTTCTGATGATATGTCCCCACTTCGGCTTATGGTACGGTGGAAGCTCCATGATAATACCGCCCTTATCTCCCTCGCTGATCAGTTTCCCTCTGAAAATCCTGGAAGCTAAGAACAAGGATCCTATTGTTGTAAAAAGCATTACCAGCATGACCGCCAAAGATCCCATTGGGCCATAAAATACCATGGCCAGCATAGGTGCAAAGGAAAGCGTAGATCCGCAGGGAATGCTCCAGACAAGGATCATGGTAAGAAATCTCTGTCCGGAACGATCAATGACGCGGCTGCCTGCCACTCCCGCCATGTTGCATCCCATGCTCATAAGAAGCGAGCACACGCTTTTTCCCTGCAAGCCCAGCTTCTCCATAGCAGAATTAAACACAACAGAAATTCTGGCCATATAGCCTACATCTTCTATGATTGCAAAGGTAAAAGTAACCCCCAGAACAAATCCCGCCATAGATATGGTAAATGCCAGCACATTGGGCAGCACCACATACACCAGCTCTGCCAGAGGCTTCCAGACATTCATGGAAGTCATCAGCTGCTCTAAGGGCCCGCTGATCACACCTGCTAACCCAAATCCCAGCCCCATAACGGGCGCTGCTACAACCATTGCCAGTGCAAGCGCTGCTACGATAATCCCAACTGCGATCCATTTTCCGGAGTGTTTCCCCAGAGCCTTTTGATCAAATCCATTAAGCTTTATGTTCTTATCTGATCTTTTAACAGTTCCCTTTAAAAGCTCATCAATATATTCATATTTATGCTTTCCGGAAAGCATAAGCCCCTGATCCGTCTTTTCGAGCTCACGGATTGCAAGCTTTTCTTTTGTAAATAGACGTTCCTCTTTTTGCCTGCCCGCTATTTCTTCAAATTTTATTTTCGGATCCTGTGCATAGTATTTCATAAGTCCTGCACTGTCTGCTGTTTTCCCATTTACTGCCGCGTCGGCAAGCTGCTTTTTTAATTCTCCATATCGCTTTGTTTCTGAGGCGACAAATCCGACTACCGGAATGCCCATCCGCCTGCTCAGCTCCTGTGTATCGATCTGGATCCCTTTTTTCTCCGCCACATCCATCAGGTTTAAGATAAGAATGACCGGTGTATTTGTGCCAATATAATCCACATACATATACAGAGAACGGTCAAGCTGGGAGCTGTCCACAAGAATAGCTATCAGATCTGCCTTTCCGGATCGTATGAAATCTGCCGTGATCTGCTCCTCATTAGAACCTGCAGATAAGCTGTAGCTCCCGGGAAGATCAATAATGTGATACTCCGTATCCTGATAATGAAAGCTTCCTTCCATACGCTCTACGGTTTTACCCGGCCAGTTGCCCACATGCTGGTGTGCGCCTGTAAGACCATTGAAAACCGTGGACTTTCCGGAATTTGGCTGTCCTAATAATGCGATTGTCTTACTCATGCTCTTCCTCCCTCTATCTCAATTCCTTCACAATCCTGTTTGCTTAATGCAATAATAGATTCTCTGCAATAAAACAAAACCGGCTGGTTCTTCTGATTTTGAACTACCTGGATCCTGCTGCCCTCAACAATTCCTATTCCTATCAGTCTTGAGATCAAGTGATGACTGCCGCTTACAGCCTGCACTACTCCACAGTCTCCGGCCTTTGCCTCTGACAACTTCATGCCGTTTATCCTCCTCATCTAAATATTGTTTTTATGGTTTGTCACAACTAACTTACACTACTTTATAATGGTATTCAAAATATATCTATACCCTATTCGTTCAAAAAGGTCTGTTTAGCCATATGTTTCAAATTTTTATTGAATTGCCAAACATTTGATTTATAATGTTTTTATGGAATTTCCATTGAATAAAGGAAAGACGCATTTGATGAAAAAAGATTATTTCAGCAAAAATATAAAACGGTTTCTGACAGGCGACCATGATGTTGTTACCTTTCACCATGATACCTCTGATGGTTTCCTTCATCTGACCGCATACTATATCCTTCCGGGCATCTATCTGGTATTAAACGATATTCATACCCAGATGGTACCCAGCAACAGAAACACTATGCCTCAGGATATTCTGCTGATTAATTATTGCAGGCAGGGAAGATGTGAATTTCAGATTAACAATGACAACTACAGCTATATCGATACAAGACTGATGAATATTTCCTCCCAAATGGTACAGGATTATTTTTATTATCCCTCATCCTATTATGAAGGTTATGAAATCTATGTCTTGGCAGACATGTTTCAGGATGACACCAAAAAGATCCTAAACCTGTTTCAGATTAACCCGGAGGATCTGATCAGGCTGTACCGCAGCGGCGCCGTTTTCTACACACCGGATCCCGTCCTCCGTCTGTGGAATCATATCACAGAGCATTGTGCCTCCAACAACATTGGCCAGCTTCGCCTTGATACCCTTCAGCTTTTAAAATATTTTCAGGATCATAAGCCTGAGGATGCTTCCAATACTCTTTATCTGTCCAAGATACAGGTTATTCTGGCAAAAAAAGTCCAGAATTTACTGACCCAGGATTTAAGTCAGCATCTTTCCATGCGGTCTGTCTCCGAAATATTAGGGGTTAGTGAAACCAGTTTAAAGCGGTATTTTTATTCCGTCTTTGGAGTTAATGTTTCTACCTACATGAATGAAGTGCGCATGAAAAAAGCCACAGAGCTTTTAGTTTCTTCTGAAATGAGCATTTCCGATATTGCAAAAACCTGCGGATATGTCAATCAGGGGCGCTTCGCCAGCGTCTTTCGGTCGTACTATGGGATGAAGCCACTGGATTACCGTAGGAATTCAAGGTTTTCCTGAAGGAAAAAGCTTTTCTTTTCTGCCCTCCAGAAACTTCTCCATTTTTTCAATATAAGCTTCCGGCTGAAGGATAAAGCCTACATGTCCTCCCGGTGCGTCCAAAATCTCTGCATCCAGGGGCCTGAAAAGAGCGGCCAGTCTGTCCTGGTCTTCCTTCTTAAAAATATCATGCTCCGGGAACAGAATCTGAATCTTGCCGCGCAGATATTCAAAATCCTTTTTCTCAAATTTCTTATAATCCTTTAACATGTATACACTTTCAAAGCTGTGGATAAATTTTTTCTTATAATGGAGATCAGAAGCCACCGTTTCATAAAAGGTTCTTCCATACGCCTGGTTATCCGGCGACTCACACTCTAAAAATCCGTCACATTTTTTCAGCAGCAGCTTCATTTCTGCTTTTGCCGGAATTAATTTCAGAAAAGACACAATGACAGGCTCACTTATCCGTTCCTTCTTTAAATCCCGGACATAATCAGAGTCGATCGTCAGAGTTGTAAGCAGAATCATTGCCTGTACCATCTGTGGAAATTTCTTGGCAAATATCTGCGCATGGATACCGCCATCGCTTCCGCCTAGCAGGATTACCTGTTCAATGGAAAGCTTTTTTAAAAGCTCTTTTGCAAAATCAATCTGCTCGTCTGCTATCACTGTATGAAGGGGATACTCATAAATCAGAAAACGGTAGTTTTCACTGAAATGCAATGCGTAAGACATCCACATTTCCTGCATTTCCAGTCCATGAAAAAACAGAATAACGGGCGCATCTTCCTTTCCCCCATACTGATAACGGATCTTAATTCCATTTACTTCAATTATTTTGTAAGGATATATTTGTAAAAATGCCTTATATTCCGCTTCAAAATCTCTTGTCTTCCCCATTTTTCTGTCTCCTTGTCTTTTTCTGTTATTTCACCCGGCAGCTCCCCCTGATCAGTTCGGGTATTTGATCAGATCATAAATTTTTCCACTCTCGCCGCAATCGCGTATCCCGGCCAGCTTCATGCCCAGATGCACATATTTATCGCACTTAGACTTTGCATCCGTATCAAGAATTACAGGGACCTGAAGTCTGTTTCCCTCTGCAAACGCCATTTCCATAGCTTTACGCATGTACCCCTGTCCCTGGTAGCTTTCCGTCACACATACCAATCCCACGAAAATGTAAGGCTTCTTTTCCTTATCCATCTGATCCTTTAAGCCTGGCCCGCCTTTCGACATAACTTTAACAAATCTTATCATTTCTGCTAAGCTCATAGCCTGGAACAGCGCTTTCACTAACTGCATTCCGGCCTTAAGGCTTACCTTCTGCCCCGGTATTTTATAGGCAATATATGCTTCCCCCTGCTTACTCGTCGTATAGAGAAAGCCTCCCTTTAGAGCCATACGGGCATAGCCGCTGATATAAGTTGCTACAGCTTCCTGACTTCGAAAGCAGGATGACAATCCTGTTTCTTCCCCGTAATCGTAATATCCAAAAGCATGACCTATTTCCTTAACCTTCTGTTCATCAAGTTCTTTTGCCTGCATTTGTTTTTCTCCTGTTTTCCAGTTTTCTTCTTATATTTATGTTAGTCTTGGCTAACTATTATGTCAATATATTTCTTTCCACAGCCCGTTTAACAGCTTTGATCTGCTTGGATGTCCGCCTGATCCGTGTACAGACGGAAGCTCCCTACAAAGAATACTGCGGCTATAAGATCTCCGGGACTTGTTTCATAAAAGCTTTTATGATACATTAGATGTTGTAATCATAACAGATAAATTTTATGGTACGAAGGAAGGATAACATTATGTTTGATATGAAGCCAGAATACTACATTGGAATTGACATGATCGATCAGGAACACAAACAATTATTTGACTACGCTAATGAAGCCTATGAGCTCCTGCATGAGGAATTCACACCGGACAAATATGACAAGATCGATGCCATTCTTAAAAAGCTCCGTGATTACACGGTAAAGCACTTTACAGATGAAGAAAATTATATGGAATCCATTCATTACAAGAAAATCTTCACCCAAAAGATCCAGCATCAGGAATTTATCACCAAACTTGATAAATTTATTGAAGAGCATGAAAACGAAACCGAGGATCAGGACGAACAGATCATGAGCATCCTGAACTATCTCACTGACTGGCTGGTGAACCATATTTTGCATGTGGATGGACAGATTCCAAAAGAATAATTTCCTCCAAATATAAACGTTGCTTTTTATTTTATCGTTCCGTCAATGAAAATGACACTTCCTTTTCTTTGTTTATCCATAACTGAGTGTTAATGTAATTGATGACATGTCATATGTCATGAACGGCGGTGTATACCCGGTTTCTGATTCATAAATATAAAGTTCCTCCCCGGACGGAGAAATCAGAACCGGACAGGCGCCTCCCGATGTATTTCCCGCATCGGTACATAATTCCATACGCAGACAATCCCCCTCCATGCGCCATACCCCTCTGAAAAACAAGGTATATTCAACATTATCCTCGAACCGGTGATAAAGCCTTGCCAGACCTGCAAACTCAGGGTCGCAGTCTCCATAATGCAACTCCAGTCTCCAGTCCTCACACACCCATGTCGTATCCGCAAGTCCCTCATTCGTCGGTGGCAGCCACCAACCGTCTCCCGGTGGATCCATGGCATCATCCGCAACGCCCATAAACTCATTACATCTAGTCAAATCCATAAGCTGTGCCTGCTCATCGTATCCGGCCGGCAGAATCATTGAGCCATAATCACTTACCTCCGGATACCAGTGTGTCTGTGCTCCATTCCCTGCAATAATATTAATCTCAGTGTCCGGCTCCTCACGGAATTCCTCAAAATTGACAAACACCAGCACCGGATCCGCATTTTCACTTCGATAAAGCACTTCATCCACCTGTGGCCAATTGCCATCCTGTGTCGGAACCCAGATCACATGGTTAACTGCCATAGAGGTATTTTCATCTCGGGGCACGATACAAAACAAATCGCCATAACCGGCTCCAATAATGCGTTCTTCCGGAATTTCAGCCAGAAAGGGCATATCTGCAAGCAGGGCTGAATTGTTTTCTTGTATCCAGTCCGGAATAATGGACATATCATTTTCATCCCGATATCCCAGATATGCGACAGCACCGGCCAACTGTTCTTCATCCTCCATCCAGCTTTGCAAATCCAAAACCGTCCACCCGGTCTGCGTTTCGCCTGTCGGCGTTTCATCTGTCAGTATTTCCCCGGAAATTTCCTCTTCCGGTTCTCCGTTCTCTCCACCGTCTGTATTTTCTTCTGCATAGGCTTCTTCCGTCTGCTCTTCAACCGGATCTGCCGGCTGGACACCAGCCTCCTGTCCCCTACTCTTTCCACAGGCCGTCGCTCCTGTCAGTATGATCATAATCAAAATCCCTGTCATATAATGTCGAAATCGAACTTTATGCATATTATGTTTTCTTCTCCTTATTTTTAGGCGTTTTTCTGATTTCTCCCCTGCCGAGCAGTCGCTTGTCAAAGGGCTCGCAGATTCCCGAACCGGATCAGTTGATTCTGTTTTTCAGTGGGATCTTCCATTCCAGCTCCTCATAGGGAATTCTAACACTCGGCATTCCCGATGCATACGCAGCCACCTCATATTCGTAGAAATAATAGACCAGTCCGGTTTCATCCAGATAACAGTCACCGAGCAGAAATCCGTCCCCTTCAAAATATCCGGCATAGTCCCTGATATAATCCAAATCCAGATCACTGTCCGGATCCGGATATTCCCTTTCAAAACGTTCTGTCACCAGAACATGGAACTCCTCCTCGGAGGTTACAAACAGATCATGAACACTGATCTCCTCTCCAGTCCGTCTGTCAAACAGCAGAAAGTCCCGATATTGTAAGCCGTGTGCCGCACCTCTCCAGTAATCATATCCGGTCTGTAAAAAACCGATATAATCATCGTCCAGATAAGATACTTTCATATAACGGACTCTCGTATTCGGGATATTCATATTGGTATGAAAATCACAATCCTCCTCCTGATAAGTATCTGCAAATATTTCTTCTCCCCTCTCCCTCCACATGGTAAGCTGTTCTTCGATCTGTGCATCCCCTGGCATCGTACCATCCATATCAAAACCCTCCGAATAATACTCTCCGATGATTCTTCCGCACCTCTCACATCTGATTATACTGTCAATCACGGTATACTCTCCGACATTCCTTAAACCGCTTTCCTTCAACAGCCCGCAGATTTCAAAGGTATCCGCTCCCTGTAAAAATGGATAGTGCACCAGATTCAGCTCATCTCCTTCACAGTGTGCAAAATACAGTTCTCCCTGATCAAATACTGCAAAGCTGTTTTCCATAATCTGGTAGCTTTCCCGGAACTTGGTGCTTTTCTCCACAGTAAACAAAAGGTATCCGACCGCACCCTCTTCCATTTCATCAAAGGGAAGATAACTGATATCCATCTGCTCCGGCTGAACCGAGTAATCCTTGTCATATTCATAATAATAAACTCCGGTTGCATCTGCTCCGAGCAGCTGATACACCATTTCGCCAACTTCATACTGTTCCCCTGTCTGCATATTGCGGTACAACACTGTCGCCTTTCCGGTATAATCATCCGTTTCGACATTATATCCGTAGTCATAGGAATGATACAGCATATGCTCTCCATCATAATAATCCAGCGTATATCCTTTCTCCAACAGCGGCTGTATTTCTCCCGTCTGCCAATCGTAGGTTACGATGGAATAATCATCACGGTTCATTAAAAGACAGGTTTCCGTCCACTGCTGCTGCCATGGAAGGCAGATATTACCTGAAACACCAGCCATATATGGATCTCCGTATTCCTTCGGTATTCCCTTATACGGATCCCTATCATCTCCCGTAACTCTTTGCCCCAGCTCTCCATCCGGTGTAAGTTCAAAGATCTCGGTTCCGTCCCGATAGCTTCCATATGCCTCTTCGCCATCCGGAGCATCCCAGTCTCCCCAGACTGAAACATAGATCCGGTCCTCAACAATATAAAATCTTCTTACATGCATCCCCTTTGCAAGCGGGATACTCAGCAGCTCCTTCGCCCCGGTTTTCTTATGAATCTTCCATATCAGGCAAAGGGACTCTTCGTCTCCGGTATCTGTTCCGACTTCCGTGCCAAGGCAATACAGGAAATCTCCATACAGCGTCAATGCATGGTTCCATCCAAAAAAGGAAAACGCAGTTTCATCTCCGTTTTCCTCTTCCAGCCGGGTAAGCAGCCGCATATCATTTGTCTTTCTGTCAATAGCATAGATATTTCCTCTTTCTGTCATATAGACATAATGAGAATCAGCCGTATAATAGCCGTTATAAAACAAATACGGATCCGCTGTTCCGCTCTCCTTCGTTTCCTGCGGCAATGGTATTTCTCCCTCCCCCACACCTTCATCTGTATCTGCCTGTCCGGATTCCGTGAAAATGTTGCTGTTCCCTTCTGTTTCCCCGCTGTCATTGTCGACTGAATTTCTCGCAGCATGATGCCCTGTGGAACAGCCGCACAGACTAAGTACAAGCAGCCCTGCAATTCCTATCCGGATAAGTCTCTCCATTTTCTTCCCCCCTTGTAAATTCCATTCAGCTTTATTTTTCCGTTGATCCGCAAACCTCTCTCAGCCGGCACTGATCTGCAGCTCTCTCGGTTCTTCTCCGGCGCCAAACAGAGCATAACCGCTAAGCGACATATAATCAGCCCACTCTCGCCACTCCATGGTCCATTCATCCCTTCTGCGTTCAAGGAATGCTCCGCAAATAGCATTCCCGGATGCTCCATCAGTCTGCTCATATAGCAGATAGGAGAAAACCATACCGTTCTCATTCATTCCCAGATAGGTGCATTTTCCTTCGTACCCGACATAAAGTCCCACATCATAATTAGAGTCCTGATACAAAAAAGTACCCTCATGCTCCATATCAAACCCCAGATAATAATAATCCGTATATTGTGTTTCTCCGTCGGTATAAAATGTCGTTTCAGTGCTAAAGCCTTCTCCCTCATAAAGACCCATAACCACTCTGGAAAAGTCCGGACTCTGCTCAAAGATGATCTGCTCAAGTGCAGATGCCACCTCATATACGTTACTCTCTGTAACAGCCTCCACCCTTGTCAGTCCGCAAACCGGCTCCGTTATACAGAAATACCCAGCCTCCGCACAGGAATAGAGATCAAGGTACGATACCATTCCATCCTCTGACACAAAAACCGGCACCGCATATTCCCCATTCATGATGGTCAACATGGCCGCATCTATATAATCCTTATAAACTCCGTGTACTTCGTATTCCTTTCCGAACTCCAGATTGCCTGAAGCAAAGGCTGAAACTGTCCAGTCATTTTCCTCGATCCGCACTGTCATTCTTCCGTCCCTGTAAGTTACCGATACCGCCTGATCAAAGCTTAATTCTCTGTCCGCACGGGCGTGCTCTGTCATTGGTGAAAGTATATGCTCATATAAACCGCCATCTGCCATCACATAAACCGGAACAGCAGCCTGCAGCACTCCCTGTCCATCCAGATACATAGGCAGCTCCAGATTAATATGATCCTCCTGGATAGTCTCCATTCTCATCAGCAGATACTGTGCATAAATTTCCTGCCTTTCTTTAACTTCTGCCTGATTGAAAAAAAAGGATTCAAAGAGGTATTTCATATACTGATCTGACTCATATGCAGCCTCCTTCCGTATATGCCGAAGCACTGCGTCCTCTGCCGTCTCTCCTTTCCGGGTTTCAATATCAAGTGTTGCTATCAGATCCCTCTGATCCATCCTCTTTCCGCTTTCCAAATTCAGATTATATGTATAATATATGGTGTAATCGTCCATAGTGCTGTATTTTGTCAGAAGCAGGCTTAAAACATCATCATTGCGATAAGCCTCATATCCAACCTTGCACCAGACAAAGCTCTCTTCGTCCAGTTGCTTCATCACATCCTGACAGACCTCCCGGATCTCCCGGTTTATTTCCTTTGCGCCCTCACTGTCTAAAAGAATTTCCGGCACATGGTAATCCACATCCACAAGATAATCGTCCATCAGTTTCACGGTCCCTGTTCTGGTAAAAGCGTCACTCACCAGATTCTGTGCATGGAGCGTATCCGTATCACTGTCCTCCGGTTCTGTACCCGTTTTAGATTCTCCATCCGGTTCAGAGCCTTCTTCAACTGCAGTATCCTTCTCAGCTTCCGTTTCAGTCCGGTTTTGCCTGATATGGTTGATATTTCTTACCATTCCACATCCGGTAAGCAGATAAATTACACTCAGCATACTCAATATCATTTTCAGATTTCGTTTGTTTTGCATCCTATCCCTCATTTCCAGCATATTTTCAAATGAAACACTTTTGTGATCAGAAACAAACTACTGAGTGATAAAAGAAGGATCCTCTCTTATCAGTTCAATGAATGCCTGTGCAACATCCGGGTCAAACTGTGTTCCTTTTCCTCGTTCCAATTCACCCACTGCATACTCCACACTTAGTTTTTCCTTATAAGCTCTTTTGGATACCATGGCGTCAAAGCTGTCGCACACCGCAAGAACTCTTCCCAAAATTGGTATTTC
>OLGZ01001702.1_pt1 | contig 11779 bp, 8 predicted proteins | sample 1605981 | NCBI WGS metagenome assembly OLGZ01 (sample SAMN03283291) | human gut metagenome | biome: human-associated habitat; material: feces | host: Homo sapiens | place: Peru | collected 2012 | reverse complement strand
ATGATTCTTTCATGTAATTGAAACTTTAGGAGTCAACCATATTTACAAAAAGACAGAGCAGGGAGGAGACCATACAGGAACTTAAAGACCATTACGATGGTTATCACTTCACTTGGCCATCGCCTGATGTCTTCAATCCTTACAGCTTGCTGAATTGCTTCGCCAAGCAGGAAATGGATGATTACTGGTTCGGATCGGGCACTCCTACCTATCTCATCAATATGATGAGAAAGTATGATTTCTTGCCTGCTGACCTTGGCGAAACCATAGAGGTGGGTAAGAAGGACTTTGATGCCCCCACCGAAATGATGACCACCATCATACCTTTGCTCTATCAGAGTGGATATGTAACCATCAAGGGATATGACAAGCCTACGAAACTGTATCAGTTGGCATTGCCTAACCAGGAGATAAGGGTGGGGCTGTATGGAAGCCTCTTGCCTCATTATCTGACGGACAAGTCGGCGAAGGCTAACACGACCATCGCCAAGATGTCGGTATTGGTGAAGAAGGGGGATATGGATGCTGCCTTCTGCCTGCTGAACGACTTTCTGGAGACGGTGCCTTATTGTGACAACACCAACTACGAGGGGCATTGGCAGCAGACGCTCTACATCATGTTCGCCCTGCTCACCAACTATCGCATCTGTGTGGAGCAGCGTACGGCGAAGGGCAGAATCGATATTACGATGGAGACCGCCGACACCATCTATGTGATGGAACTGAAGTTCAACAAGAGTGCCGAGGAGGCTCTCTCCCAGATTGAGGCAAAGCACTATGCCGACGCCTTCAAAATGAGCGGCAAGAAGGTGGTGAAGGTGGGCCTGAACATCTCGGTGAAGGAGGAGGTGAACTGCCTGGAATGGAAGATAGTATCTTAAGACAGGAATGTATCTTGAGGCAAGACAAGCTGAAATAGCAGAAAACTCCTGTTATAGTCCTGTATATTTCCTGATTGCCTTGATGAAGGTATCACCATATTTGTTGAGTTTGAATTCTCCGATACCATTGATCAGGCTCATGGCATTCTTGGTGGTAGGTTTCATTCTTGCGAGTTCATGAAGGCTCTTGTCGCTGAGTACGATATATGGAGGATAACCCTGTTCGTCGGCAAGGCTCTTGCGTATCTTTCTGAGGTGTTCGAAGAGTCCTTTGTCTTCCACGCCTTTCGAGTCTTCCTGGAAGATGACACGCTCGGCATGTACCTCAGGAATGAGATTGCCCGGCTGGGCGATGGCGCCCTTCCTGTTGCGTACCGTTTTCTGTGGTCGGGTGGCTTTATCGTCTTCTTCGATATAAGCCAGCGAAACATGATGCTCTCCCTTCAGTACCTTCCAGCCTAAATCGGTAACCTTCATGTAGTTGTGGTTGTTGTAGGCAATCTCGAAGAATCCCATCTGTAGCATCTGCAGCAGATAAGCATTCCAATCCTTAGATGTTGTATCCCTGCCCACACCGAAGGTCTTCATCTCGTTGTATTTGTTTTTCACAACAGCAGAAGAATGCATGCCTCTCAGAATCTCGATGCAGGTTCCCACTGCGATATGCTCACCTGAACGGACCACGGCACTCAGGGCTTTCTGGGCTCTGATGGTGCCATCGAAGGTGCGTGGAGGATTCTTGCAGACATCACAGTTGCCGCAGTTGCAGGATGATGTCTCGCCGAAATAATTCAGCAGAATGCGTCGTCGGCATACTCTCGATTCGGCATATTCTTCCATGCGGCGCAGTTTCTCCATATTCACATCACGCTGTCCGCTGTCTTCGCAGAAAGAACGGAGGGCGATGATATCGGCCATCGAATAGAACAGTACGGTATCTGATGGTGCTCCGTCTCTTCCGGCTCTACCTATTTCCTGATAGAAACTCTCGATGCTTTTAGGCATATTATAGTGGATTACCCAGCGCACATTACTCTTGTCGATGCCCATTCCGAAAGCGATGGTAGCACATACCACCTGAATCTGGTCCATCTTGAACCGCTCCTGTACTGATGCTCTGGTCTGGGCAGTCATTCCGGCGTGATAGGCTGCGGCATTGATACCCAGATCGATAAGTTCCTGTGCTACCATTTCGGTGTTCTTGCGGGAGAGACAGTAGATGATGCCTGCTTCTTCCGGATGATTGCCGATGAAGCGGGTGATGTATTTGAGCTTTGCCTTTTTGGTACTCTCCTGTCTTACGGTAAGGGAGAGGTTAGGACGGTCGAAACTGCTTACGAACGTCTGCCCGTTGAGATGAAGCTGGCGTATGATATCTTCGCGTGTTATCTTGTCGGCTGTAGCTGTGAGCGCCATCACCGGTACATTGCGGAAATTCTCGTGCAGCAGACCGAGTTGCGAATATTCCGGACGGAAATCGTGACCCCATTGGCTGATACAGTGGGCCTCGTCAACGGCAAAGAGCGAAATCTTGATGTTGCTGAATAAATAAGGTATCTCGCTGATGAGTTTTTCGGGCGAAACATAAAGGAGTTTCAGTTCTCCCTTCTCGCATCGGCGGCGGATGATGAGTTCATCGGTCGTGTCGTTTCCGCTGTTCAGTGCCTCAGCCGGGATACCGTTTGCCTTGAGCGCCTCCACCTGGTCGTGCATCAGACTGATGAGCGGTGAAATAACCACAGCGGTACCTTCCATTGCTAATGCGGGAACCTGGTAGCACAGACTCTTTCCACCACCTGTCGGCATGAGAACCAGACAGTCGTGTCCCTGCATTACCTCTCTGATAATCGCCTCCTGATTGGGGCGGAAGGAATCGTATCCAAAATAGCTTTTTAATATCTCGTTTATCTGCATGATAGCCGTTTTATGAATTCTGCCTATGATGGCATGTTTTTGTTTTGTTTTTCATGCAAAGGTAATGAATAATCTGCATAAATAAAAGTTTTCTCCAAGAAAAAGTGCATATTTCAAGTAAAAAACTTTGCAAAGAGCGAAAAACAGGAGGAAAAGTTTGGTATGTGGAAAAAATGTATTACTTTTGCATGGTAAATACAGATAAAAATGGCAAAATGTAATGTAAACACTCAAGAGCGATTTGCCGATATCCAGATGCTCCGTTATGAGCTGAAGGGTTTCGAAAACCTGTCGCTCACACAGAAAATTTATATTTATTGCTTGTCGAAGGCAACCCTCTTGGGACGTGATATCACCTTCGACCAGCAGGGCAAATACAACCTGCGCATCCGTAAAACCCTGGAGGCTGTATACCTTCATTACGAGGGTAATCGAGAAAGTGAAGATTTCAAGGCTTTCGAAGTTTACCTGAAGCGTGTCTGGTTTGCCAGCGGCATCCATCATCACTATGGATGTGAAAAGTTTGTGCCAGGATTTTCAGAGGAATCTTTCTATGAGATGGTTGGGGCTGTAGCCGATGAATACCTGCCTCTTTCCAAGGGACAGAGCAAGGAAGACCTGTTGGGCATTCTGGTGCCTGTCATCTTCAATCCGGAAGTCATGCCTAAGCGCGTGAATCAGACGGATGGCGAGGATCTGGTACAGACTTCAGCCTGCAATTTCTATGAGAATGTTTCTCAGGCAGAAGTAGAACGTTTCTATGCCAGGATGAAGGAAGAGGGCAACGAACAGGCACCTTCGTATGGACTGAACTCTAAACTGACCAAGCGTAATGGTGAACTGGTGGAGCTGAAATGGACAGAAGACGGCCTCTATGGCGCAGCTATCAAGGAGATTGTTTCCTGGTTGCTCCGTGCTCAGAAATATGCAGAAAATGAGGAACAGAAACATCTCATCGATCTCCTGGTGAAGTATTACCGTACAGGCGATCTGAAGGATTTCGACCGTTACAGCATCGCCTGGGTGCAGCAGCACGAGGGAATGATTGATTTCATCAACGGATTTATTGAAGTGTATGGCGATCCGCTCGGACTGAAAGGTACTTGGGAAGGCATCGTAGAATATAAGGATCTTGAAGCAACGAAGCGCACCCAGACCATCAGTCAGAATGCCCAGTGGTTTGAGGACCATTCACCTGTAGACCCACGTTTCCGCAAGCCGGAGGTGAAGGGTGTTACAGCCAATGTCATCTGTGCTGCGATGTTGGGTGGCGAGGAGTATCCTGCTTCTGCCATCGGCATCAATCTTCCGAATGCCAACTGGATCCGTCAGGAATATGGTTCTAAGAGTGTGACCATCGGTAACCTGACCGAGGCATACAACAAGGCTGCTCAGGGCAATGGCTTCCGCGATGAATTCGTTATCGATGAGGAAACCATCAGTCTGATGAATCAGTACGAGGATATTACCGATGATCTGCATACCGACCTGCATGAGTGTCTGGGACATGGTAGCGGACAGCTTTTGCCTGGTACCGACCCTGATGCACTGAAGGCGTATGGCAGTACGATAGAAGAGGCGAGAGCCGATCTTTTCGGACTCTATTATGTAGCCGACCATAAATTGGTAGAACTGGGTCTGACTCCGAATGATGAGGCATACAAGGCTCAGTATTACGGTTATCTGATGAACGGTCTGCTCACCCAGACCATCCGCATCAAGGAAGGCGACAAGATAGAGGAAGCCCACATGCGCAACCGTGCGCTGATAGCCTGGTGGGTGATGGAGCATGCCGAGGGTGCTGTGGAACTGGTGAAGATGGATATGAACTATGCTTCTGCCGAGGATGCTTTGAAGGACAGTGAGGGCAATATCATTACGACGAAGACTTATGTGAAGATTAATGATTATGCCAAGCTCCGCCATCTCTTCGGCGAGTTGCTTGCTGAAATTCAGCGCATCAAGAGTGAGGGCGATTTCGAGGCTGCCCGCCTGTTGGTTGAGAAGTATGCCGTGAATATTGATCCGGAATTGCATCGCGAGGTACTGGCAAGATACAAGAAACTGAATCTCGCTCCATACAAGGGATTCATCAATCCGAAGATGACGCTGGAGATGGATGAAGAAGGCGAAATTACAGACGTGGTATTGGATTACGAGGAGAGCTATGTCGACCAGATGTTGCGCTACTCTGATGAATACGGAACGCTTTAGATAGTTAATAGTTAAGAGTTGATAGTTTATAGGGCAATCTTGCAATATGGTAATCTTGCTATACGGCGAAGCCGCTATAAACTATTAACTATAAACTTTTAAAATAGTGATGGATAATAAGAACGAGGAATTTCCGATAGTAGATGAAATGGGCAACATCCTGGGCGCTGTTACCCGCGGTCATGCCCATGACGGAAGCAAGATATTGCATCCGGTTGTTCATCTGCATGTATTCAACAGCCGGGGTGATTTGTATCTGCAGCATCGTCCAGCCTGGAAGGATATCCAGCCGGATAAATGGGATACAGCCTGCGGCGGTCATGTAGATTTAGGCGAAAGTGTGAGTCAGGCATTGCATCGCGAGGTAAGGGAAGAATTGGGTATCACCGATTTTGACCCGGAATCTCTGGGACATTATGTCTTTGAGAGTCAGCGGGAAAAGGAACTGGTTTACGTACATCGTTGTGTATATGATGGCGAGGTGAAACCGAGCCAGGAAGAATTGGCCGGTGGCAGATTCTGGACAAAGGATGAAATCAGCGAAAACATCGGCAAGGGTGTTTTCACTCCGAATTTCGAAAACGAATACCAGAAGTATTTCATGTAATGACGAAAATAGCCATAAAAATACGTCCCGACGTAGCATTTGCTGCATCGGGACGTATTTTCAGCAGGGTCGTGGCCTGTTTCTGACCGCATCTGCAGAAGCGTTAAATCTCGTATATACCCTTGAGTGCGCCTCTTGCAATTTTCTCGAAATCTTCACCGAAGTCGCAGAAACGGAGAACCGCATTAGAGGCAGCATGTTTTATTCCCATGTTGTCACCCTGCAATGCTGCGGCAGCCTGATCCAGGAATTCGTTGATGCCACGCTCGTTAGGCTCTTTCCCATTGGCAAAAAGACGGGCAAGGAACTGGAAACCGGCAATCTCATAGAGCGGCTTGTCACTTGCTATCCACTGGTAGGCGATGACAGGCGCATAATCTACATGCTGCAAAAGGTTGAAGGCAAGCATCTCTGCCATCTCCTGACTCTGTACCTGTTCTATCCATAAATCTGTGATTTCCGGAAGCATCTTATTGGCAGGCATGATGAGTGTAGCCAGAATCTTGCACTCCCGGATGTCTTCCTTCCACAGTTCGATGGCGAGGTCATAGTCTTTACCATATTCCTCAGCCATCTTTTTCAGTTCATAGAATGGTACGCCCCAATTCAGTTTATATCCCAGTCCCTTATCGCGCATAGATTGCGATCCCGGACCGTTCATCAGCAAGCGGAAGCTTCGCTTGATAGTCATCAGTTTCTGATGTGTTTCTTCGTTCATTATAATTTGAGTAAACTATTAACTAAATTAAAGTTTCATTATTTTACAGAACATTCCTTCGAAGTGTTCCTCTATATTTGCAGGTTTATGCTTGAAGATACCGAAGATGGCACTTCCGCTACCACTCATCGCTGCATATACGGCACCCAGGTTGTACAGCTTCTGTTTGATTTCTGCCAGTTCCGGGTGCATCTTGAAGATAGGTGCCTCAAAATCGTTGACAAGTTCCTCTTTCCAAGTCTCGATAGGCTGGCGTACAATGTCGCGGCAACATTTGGCTGGTGCCTGTGGGGTGATGGCTGCATAAGCCTCTTTGGTGCTGACGGCAATATCATCGCGCTTTACCACAACCAGATGATAGCCCCTCAGATTATCGCCAGGACCACTTACCGGCATCAGTTCTTCGCCGATGCCTTCTGCATAGCATGCAGTGTCACCATCTTCGGGGTCAGCAGAAATGAAGTAGGCACAGTCTGCGCCCAGCTTGGCAGCGTATCTTTCCATCTCCGGATTACCGATGTTGAGGCGGAAACGCTCGTCAAGCAAACGGATCATGAAGGCTGCATCGGCAGAACCGCCACCCAAACCTGCCTGCGAAGGAATACGCTTCACCAGGTGAGCATGGATGCGTGGAATCCTGAAGTCGGCAGCCAGGAGATTATAAGCTTTTACAACGAGATTGTTCTGTTCGTCGCAATCCACTGCGTTACCTGTAATCTTCAGATCACAAGGAACATCACTAGGGAATTCATCGCCCATGAGCTTGATTTCAAGTGCATCGGTCAGCGGAATAGGGTAGAACACCGTTTCAAGATTGTGGTATCCATCTTTCCGCTTACTAACTATATTTAAACCAAGATTGATCTTGGCGCAAGGAAATGTAATCATAACTTTTCAGTTTAAAGGGTTCGTTACTATTTCTTTGCAAAGATACGGAAAAATATCTAACATGGTGCATCTTTTTCAGGATTATTTTTATCAGTAGCATTAAAAATATTAAAATAAGCCCTGTTTTGCAATATCTTTTGTATCTTTGCAATTACAAATTATTAATAGATTATGAAAAAAGGAGATAAAGTTAGATTCTTGAGCGAAGTGGGTGGCGGAAAGGTTGCCGGCTTCCAAGGTAAAAATATTGTGCTCGTTGAGGATGAGGATGGTTTTGAGATTCCGATGCCTATCAACGAGGTAGTTGTGGTGGAGCAGGATGAATACTCCATGGGCAAGATGATTTCGGCTAAGATGGATGCGCAGCAGAAGGCTGAGGAGCATGCCAATACCGAACTGCATCAGGACAGCCGGAGTATCAAGGCCATCTTGAATGATCACGATGATGTGGATATGGATGTAGAGGAATATGATGCTGCCGACCGTGAGATAACCTTTGTAAAACCGGTTCAGGAACATACGGGTGGCAACAAACTCAGTGCTTATCTCGCCTTTGTACCTATCAACATCAAGGACGTAACCAATACCCGTTTCGAGACCTATATGGTGAATGACAGCAACTACTATCTACACTATACCTATCTCGTGGCTGAGGGAAATGCATGGACTCTGAAAGCTGAGGGAGAAATAGAACCTAACACCAAACTCTTCATCGAGGAATTCGGTCGTGAGGCTCTGAACGAGATGGAACACGTCGCCATCCAGATGATAGCCTACAAGAAGGACAAGCCATTCCTCCTGAAGCCGGCAACAGATGTTCAGTTCCGCCTCGATCCTGTAAAATTCTACAAGCTTCATCTTTTCGAGGAGAACGATTTCTTCGAGACTCCAGCCTATCTCTTTACGATTGTCGAGAACGATGAGATAGCCCGTCCGCTGGTTATCGATTCCAAGCGTCTGAAAGAGCAGATGTATAAGGATGAGAATGTTGTTGCCAACACCAGCAAGAAGAAGAGTAAGAAGGAGGATGGTACCCTTGTGATAGATCTTCATGCAGATGAAGTGCTTGAAACAACAGCTGGAATGAATTCTGCTGATATTCTTCATTATCAGATGGATATCTTCAAGAAGACCATGGAGGAATATAAGAAAAAGAAGGGACAGAAAATTATCTTTATTCATGGAAAGGGCGAAGGTGTGTTGCGCCAGACTCTCATTCATGAGTTGAACTATCGCTATAAGAGTTGCACCTATCAGGATGCTTCTTTCCAGGAGTATGGCTATGGTGCTACACAGGTTACTATTAAGTGAAAAGTGAAGAACGAAGAGTGAAGAATTCTTTTGTCTTCAGGGCGCTAGCCTAACTCAACATTCAACATTTAACATTCAACATTCAACATTCAAAAAAAATGAAGTACGGATTTATTAAGGTAGCCAGTGCCATCCCTGCCGTAAAGGTGGGTGATGTCATTTTCAATACCCAGCAGATAGAGGAACAGATAGCGCTGGCTGAGGGAAAGGGTGTAGAGATTATAACATTCCCGGAACTCTCTATTACGGGCTATTCCTGTCAGGATCTCTTCCGTCAGCAGATGCTTCTCGAATCATCTGAGCAGGCGGTGATGATGTTGCTCGATTTCACACGCAAACTCGATGTCATCTCTATCGTAGGTGCGCCGGTGATAGCGGGCGACTTGTTGCTCAATTGTGGTATCGTTATCCAGCATGGACAGATTCTCGGTATTGTACCGAAGACATATCTTCCAAACTACAGCGAGTTTTATGAGAAACGCTGGTTTGCCTCGGCTCAGGACCTGAGAGATTGCGAAGTCCGTTATGCCGGACATAAGGTGGAACTGACGCCTGATGTTCAGATTTTTCAAACTTTCGATGGCGTACAGTTTGGTGTGGAAATCTGCGAAGATGTATGGGCTCCAGCTCCTCCTAGCAACAAACTGGCGCTAGCAGGAGCAGACCTGATTTTCAATCTTTCTGCAAGCGACGAACTCATCGGAAAACATCATTATCTGAAGAGTCTGCTCAGCCAGCAGAGTGCCCGTACCATGACCGGATATATCTACAGTTCCTGCGGATTCGGTGAGAGTACACAGGATGTGGTTTATGGTGGAAATGCCCTGATTTATGAGAATGGAGTTTTACTTTCGCAGAGTGAACGTTTCTCTATTGAACCTCAGATGGTTATCTCGCAGATAGATGTAGAGAAACTCCGCTCGGAGCGTCGTACAAATTCTACTTATGTAAATGCCCAGCGCAATATTAAGTATTCTGTTCTTGGCGGTCAGTTCAATATCCGAAATATCGAAGCAGAACCTACCGAGAATGAGCGCGATTTTGTGTTGGAGCGTGAGGTGAATCCGCATCCGTTTATTCCTACCAGCAGCGATATGAATGCCTCTTGCGAGGAAATTTTCAATATCCAACTCATGGGACTAGCCAAGCGTATCGTTCATACCCATGCCAAGACCGTAGTAATCGGTATCAGCGGCGGTTTGGATTCTACGCTTGCCTTGCTCGTTTGTGTAAAGGCTTTTGATAAACTCAAGATGAACAGAAAGGGTATCGTAGGTGTCACTATGCCGGGATTCGGAACCACAGACAGAACCTACAATAATGCTATCTCGCTGATGCAGAGCCTTGGCATTACCATCAAGGAAATCAGTATCGCCAAGGCGGTAACCCAGCACTTTGAGGATATCGGTCAGGATGCCAGTGTGCATGATGTAACTTACGAGAATTCTCAGGCTCGTGAACGTACCCAGATCCTGATGGATTTAGCCAATAAGATGGGTGGTATGGTTATCGGTACCGGCGACCTTTCAGAGTTGGCATTAGGATGGGCTACCTATAATGGTGACCACATGAGCATGTATGGTGTGAATGCCAGCATTCCTAAGACCCTGATCCGTCATCTCGTAAATCATGTAGCAGAGAGTGGGGTAGACGAACAGAGCCGCATCACCCTTCGTGATATCATCGATACTCCTATCAGCCCAGAGCTGATTCCGGCAGATGAAAATGGAAATATCAAGCAGAAGACGGAAGATTTGGTGGGACCATACGAACTTCATGATTTCTTCCTCTACTATTTCCTGCGTTTCGGTTTCCGTCCTTCCAAGATTTACATGTTGGCAAAGAAGGCATTTATTGATTCCGAACTGGAGCGTGTAAAGATCAGTGATAATGATCCTGACAGCTATGATGAGGAAACTATCAAAAAGTGGCTGAAGACCTTCGTGCGCCGTTTCTTCAATCAGCAATTCAAGCGCAGCTGTCTGCCAGACGGCCCGAAAGTAGGTAGCGTAAGCCTCAGTCCTCGTGGCGACTGGCGTATGCCTAGTGATGCAGCTTCAGCCATCTGGTTGCAAGAGGCTGAAAACCTCTGAATTTGATTTCGGACAAGCCAAAAGTACAATATTCTTTCTGTTTTCTGGCGCGCCCGTTATATTAATTATATACTCTTCATGGGGCTGGATTTTGTAAATATTTGGTTTACAGAATCCAGCCCCTTTTTCTTAATATTTGTGAAATCGATTGCACAAAAATATCAGCAGAAAAGTGAAATATCTTGTTGGGCGGATAGAAATAGTTTGTAATTTTGCGGTGTAATTATTCAACTATTCAATTTTAAACTTAACAATTTCATTATGAAAAAACTTGCCGCAAAATTATGGGCGGTTTTAATGCTCATGTTGGTCTCCATGCAGACGATGGCTACAGACACGTTTACTAGCAATCGTACTGACTTCCGAGACGAAAGTATTTATTTTATGATGACCACGCGTTTCTACGACGGTGACACAGGAAACAATGTGCTCTGCTGGGATAACCAATCAGAACAGATTGCGACAAAAGACCCCTGCTGGCGAGGTGACTTCCAGGGTGTCATCGACAAGCTCGACTACATCAAGGCACTCGGTTTCACTGCCATCTGGATTACACCAGTAGTGCAGAACGCATCCGGTTACGACTACCACGGTTATCATGCCATGGATTTCCAGCATGTTGACTGCCGTTATCAGAGCAGCGATGGCAGCAAGGATGGTGATGCCATGTTCCAGGAACTCATTGATAAGGCACATGCAAAGGGTATCAAGATTATCCTTGACGTCGTGCTCAACCACACAGGTAACTTCGGTGAGCAGACACTCTGCAAGGAGTTCGACCGTGATACCGACCTGGCTACTCAGGCGCTCATCGATGCCTGTATGATTCCTAATGAGGAGAAGTTAGGCTCCGACTACCTTACAAGTGTCGCTTATGAGCAGTATCAGCGTCGTCTTGCCCTGATGAAGAATATCCGTGGCAAGAACCAGGATGTTCACAACTACTGGCATCACTATGGTGACTTCAACTGGGATTTTCCTAACCGCTGGTGGGCACAGATTGCAGGTGACTGTGTTGACCTGAATACCGAGAACGACTATGTGGCAGATTATCTTGTGAAGTGCTACGGTAGCTTCATCAAGATGGGTGTCGATGGTTTCCGTATCGATACATCCGGTCACATCTCACGTTTGACATTCTGCAAGCAGTTCA
>OLGZ01001697.1_pt1 | contig 11789 bp, 19 predicted proteins | sample 1605981 | NCBI WGS metagenome assembly OLGZ01 (sample SAMN03283291) | human gut metagenome | biome: human-associated habitat; material: feces | host: Homo sapiens | place: Peru | collected 2012 | reverse complement strand
TGCCATGTCCGGCAAGCAGAGCCTTGCCAAAAAAGAATGGCTCAAGCAGCGGTTTGAGGACGGGCTTGTTTTCTATCGCAGCGCAGAGCGCGGCAAGTGCTTTATCGAATACATCCCGGCAGAAAATGCTTGGGTGCCCATTGAAGCAGACGGCTGGCTGTACATCAACTGCCTGTGGGTTTCCGGCTCCATGAAGGGCCACGGATATTCGAATGATCTGCTCGCAGAGTGTATTCGGGACGCCAAGGCACAGGGCCGGAAAGGACTGTGCATCCTGTCCGCCGAGGGGCGAAAGCGGGAATTTCTGGCCGACCCGAAATTTCTGGCACATCAGGGCTTTTCGGTTACGGATGTTTCGAACTGCGGCATCAATCTTATGGCTTTGCCTTTTGCGCCGGATGCTGTACTGCCAAAATTCAAATCCTGCGCAAAGCATCCCAAGGTGGACGAGGGCGGTTTTGTCCTTTACTATACCGATCAATGCCCCTTTACAGCTTACTGGGTGCCAAAAGTGCAGGAAACTGCGCAGGCACACAACATTCCGCTCAAAGCAGTTCATATCACCGACAAAGAAACCGCACAGAATCTTCCTACACCAGTTACTACTTATGCACTGTTTCAGGATGGAAAATTCGTGACACAGGGCATCCAGTCGGACAAAAAATTTTTGAAATTGGCAGGCATAGCGGATTGAGCCAATAATTCTGGAGGAATAAAATATGCAGAACAGCGCACTGGTGGTCATCGACCTCCAAAATGACATTACAAAAAACTACAAGGAAATCATTGAAAAAGTTAATACTGTGATTGACTGGGCAACTAAAAAGAAGCTGTTGGTCATTTACATTCAGCACAACAATCTGTCTGCTGGAACAAGAACGTTCAAACCCGGAACGCATGGTGCAGAGCTTGTGCCGGAAATGAATGTCGTATCCGACCATATCTTTACAAAGTCGAAAAGCAACGCACTGACCAGCGAGGCTTTCACGGCTTTCATTCAGGAACACGGCATTACCGATTTTTACATTGCTGGCGCAGATGCAGCAGCCTGCATCAAGTCCACCTGCTATAACATGGCGAAAAAAGGTTATACTGTTCATGTCCTGTCGGACTGCATCACCAGCTATGACAAAAAGAAGCTGCCTGAAATGCTTGCATATTATGAAAGCAAGGGCTGCTCTGTTGTGGAGCTTCACGAGGTCATGCAGGCATAATTCCACACCGGAGTAATTGAATCAATCAAGACGCCAGACGCTTAGACGCAGTGCAATCCGAGATGATCGGTTTGTACTGCGTTTTTTGCTTATAGGAGGAAACAAATGAATGAGTTTATGACTGAGCTATTCCCGTGGCTGTTGATTATTGCCAGCCTGACAGTCTTTGCGATAGTAAATGCAAAAGAGAAATCAGATAGTGAAAAGAAACCTCACAAATTCATAAACGGGCTTTGCGTAATGCTTAGTACTACCGCATTTCTATATATCGTGCTGAAATGGGATTTATGGATTTGCATTGGCTGCGGGATTCTTCTCGGAGTTGGCGGGTTTCACTTTGGCAGCCATAGTTCTTCATCCAAGAATGACTGATGTGACTTTATAGAGTTTAGTAATAGGAGGAAACACCCATGAAAGAATTTAGACGCAAGCACCCTGCTTTGGAGGATACCTGTGATACCGTATGTTCGATGCTGGGCATCTTTCAAGCGGACAGCCCCGCATGGATCGGTGTAGCGGTGTTGGAGTTCTGGTGTGCCTATTTCTGCCCGGTGGCAATTCTATCGCTTCTGTATTTTTGGCATAAGGAGGAAAATGAAAATGTATGAACTTATACAGGTATCTGAGCATTGTTATTACATCCAAAGCCCTGCAAAGATCGGGCTTGTTCGGTTGAACGATACGGATGTTTGCCTGATTGACAGTGGCAATGATAAGGATGCCGGACGCAAGGTGCGGCAGCTTCTTGATAAAAATGGCTGGCGACTTACAGCTATTTACAATACGCACTCCAACGCCGATCATATTGGCGGTAATCAATATCTGCAAAAGCAAACCGGGTGCAAAATCTATGCGCCGGGAATCGAGTGTGACTTTACCCGTCACCCGGTTTTGGAGCCGTCGTTTTTATATGGCGCGTACCCGCCGAAAGAACTGCGCCACAAGTTCCTGCTGGCACAGGACAGCAGTGCCGAGGAATTGACAGCGGACAATCTGCCGAGCGGCTTTTCCATTATTCTGCTCCCCGGACACTTCTTTGATATGGCAGGCTTCCGCACACCAGATGATGTGGTGTTCCTTGCTGACTGCCTTTCCAGTCGCGAAACGCTGGACAAATATCAGATCGGTTTCATCTATGACGTGGAAGCCTATCTCAACACCTTAGAAACCGTTAAAACCATGCAGGCCAAGCTGTTCATCCCCGCTCATGCCGAAGCTACGGAAAGTATTTCCGAGCTGGCGCAGTATAACATCGACAAGGTGCATGAGATCGCCGAGCATATTGTGAATCTGTGCGACTGTCCGGTGTGCTTTGAGCAGCTTTTGAAGCAGGTCTTTGACGATTATGGGCTGACCATGACATTCGAGCAGTACGTTCTTGTTGGAAGCACTGTGCGCTCCTATCTTGCATGGCTGAAAGATACTGGAAGGGTAACGGTTGATTTTAGTGAGAATATGCAGGTTTGGCAAAAAAGATAGAAGGGAGTAATTTGTGAAAAGACAGTATATTTGTTCGGAACGGGCGCATTTCATGTGTCCCAATATGCACTTTGGTATTGCGTTTCAGCTTGCAGAGAAATATGATGCGCAAAGATTTGGCCTTGCTATACAGGCGTTGGCGGCAGCTCATCCGTTTCTGAACTGCATAATTGCGCAGGAGGAGAGTGGAACCCTGTATTACAAAGATACTGGCAGCTCGACTATCAGTGTCATGATTCGTGGTGGCGAGGCGAAATTTTGGGAAGATTATTCCAGATTGGGAGAGCGAGCGTGGGATGTGTTTTCCAATGGTTTGCTGAAGGTGTTTTGTTATCCACAAAAAAGAGCTGGTTGTCAAATTTTGTTTGTGGCGCATCCGCAGTGTTTATTCCGCCGTTGTCTCCTTCTGCAAAGGAAGTTATTGGCGTACTGACGATGAATGGAAAGATGGAGATAGTTGGCAGTTTTTACAGAAAGAAAATCTCCGAGGAAGAGATGCAACGGCAATTACGGACATTGACTATGTAAAAGTACCCAGAGCATTGCGAATATTACCCGATACCAGAAGATGGGATACAAAATATTCAAACGCAAGGTCATCAATAGTGACCTGACGTTTGTTTATTTGGAAAAAATGTAATGAAGTAAAAAAAGTCTTGAAAATGAAAGCTGATATCACAGCGAGTTACAACGATGAAAAAGAAAAGAGTACCTATTACCTATGAAATATGCTACAAGCGCAAACTAATTGAGAAGAAAGAGAAAAATCGGAAGTGGGAGAAGAGAACATAATATGGGCATAACATATAAAAGAGCATCGCTTGAAGATATAGATATATTAGTAAAAATGAGAATAGAGGTATTAAGAGCTGCTAATAAACTTTGTATTGATACAGATATGAGTGAAGTGGAAAGGCAATCATATAATTATTATCAAAAGGCTTTTTGTGATGGTTTCCATATTGCATATTTGGTTTTTGATGGCAATCGTTGTATTGGAACAGGTGGCGTTAGTTTTTTTCAAGTGATGCCGACCTATCATAATCAGAGTGGGAGAAAGGCGTACATAATGAATATGTATACTGATCCAAAGTACAGAAGAAAAGGAATTGCCTACAAAACATTAGACATGCTGATTAAAGATAGTAAGAGTAAAGGAATTCATGCTATTTCGTTAGAAGCGACAGATATGGGACGACCGTTATATGAAAGATATGGCTTTGTAAAAATGAATAATGAAATGGAATTGCCAGAATAACAATTTCCAATTTATTGGGATAGTGGAAAGATATTTAGAAATTCTGTAAAATTCATCCAATCTGCATTGAAGTAACTTTTCAGCTTATTTGTCATACAGAGTAAGCTACAATGAAATCAGCTATTTTGGATGTGCAAAGAATAATTAACTGATAGAAAGAAACTATTGCATAGGAGATTTATTGAATGAGTATTCATAATTCAAAACGAAAGCATCGTATTATCGTGTTGGTAATGTGCTTCCTAGTGTTTACCCTTTCCGGTTGCGGTCATGGAAACGGAAATTATAACCAAGTTACTGCGGTCGATCGCGTTTCAAGCCAAACCAGTACAAGCATTTCATCAGAACATGAATTGCTGGACGGCAGAGAACAATATACGATCCATGTGTCGGATGGAGAAGAACTTGCGGTACTTATAAGTATTTTGGATCAGAATGGTTCCCTTTCATTAACGATTGGGAAAAGCGGCGGCACCCCCGTTTATACTGGGAATGATATAGAAAGTAGTTCGTTTACCGTGTATTTGCGTGAAAGCGGCGATTATAGCGTAGTCATTGATGCGAATAATCACAAAGGCAGTTACTCTTTGGAGTGGAGTACAATTTCATCTGCTTCTGACACGGAAGCAGACACCCCTCTCATGCAGTCTGAGGTTACAGTACCAGAGCGCACCATTACTTATTCCATACTGATTGACGGCAAAGAAACAACAGTCTTTTTGGATGTCAGCGATGAAGAAATCACGTTTTGGAACAACGCCTCCGCTGGTCAGATCATTGCAGTAGCCAAATACGCCCAGCCGATGCCCGGTGCGGCAGACGCATTGCAGGACTGCGACTTTTCCGATCTTGACGAGGACGGCAACAGCGACCTGACCGCAAACTTTTCCTTTACAGATGGCACTACTGCAAACCTGACATGGTTCTATGCGGATGGCGGCTTCGTTCATAACGAGGAATTTTCCGTACTGCCCGGTGATGCCCCCGCCGGGAACGCAGAATTGACAGTGAGAACGAACAGACAGTTGTCTATGGAATCAGCCGCAAGGAATGGTTAGAGTTGCAGACGACCACAAAAAATAATCAACCCTAAAAGGAGCCTGTTATGAAAATTCTTGTTTTTAATGGAAGGCCCCAAAAGGAAAAGCGTGATACCCTGCACATTGCTTACGCATTTCTAAATGGCACTGCCTGAAAAGGAGAAAATCATGAACAAAACCTTAAACACGATCCAGAAGCTGTATAAACTGGCTTGGATTCTCTGCAAGATTGCTTTTATTACCTGTACGGTCAGCTTTTGTATTTGTCTAGCCGGGATCCTCAGCATTGCACTGGGAGCGGGAACGCTGAAATTCGGCGGCGTTACGCTTGAACGTATGATTCAGACGAATGCCAGCCTGAATCTTGCAAGCCTTACGGCAGCTATGACAGCAGGAGCCATTCTCTGCGCTGGCCGGGCGGTGCTGTCAAAATTTGCAGAGCTGTATTTCAAACACGAGCTTGCCGATGGCTCACCGTTTACACTTGTCGGGGCAAAAGAAATGCAGCGTCTCGGCATCCTAACTATTTGTATTCCCCTCGGCACACAGATCGTTGCAGAAATTGTCTATGCGGTCATGGAACAAACCTTACAGGGGGTTGCACCGTTCAATCTGGATTCTTCCGGTTCTATCTCCCTTGGCATAATGTTTCTCGTCATGTCGTTGCTCTGCCGATATGGAGCAGAACAGATAGAGGAAAAATACAATGTTCAAAAAGAAGAACGTGACGTATGAAACTTGTTACAAACATAAATTAAATATGCTGGAGCCGGGTATCTTCATGATGCAGTGCAGCGGCAGCTTCCTTTTAGGCGGCACTTTGCTATATTTTGTTGGCAGTTATATCCTTGCCAAGATATTGTTTACCTTGGCAGGAGCTGTTTTTGCAGTGCTTTTAATTCTCGTTGCCGTAGAATCTCATCAGGATAAAGTGCTGAATGACTTAGCTGCACAAGAGCAGCTCCAGAAGGAAAAACACGAACCGCATTAGTGAATTACGATAGGCCAGACGCAAAGACGCAGAGCAAGACTTATGAAAAATAAGCGGCTCTGCGTCTTTTGCTTTAATTCAAGAAAGGACTCTTTTATGAACGTTTTGAAAACTCTTTTCCAGAAAAGAAAACACTGGATTGAATTTGATACCTTATATTCCATTGAACGGTTGGAGCAGCTGCGTTTCTTCATGATGGAGAACCAAATTCCGTATAAAGTGCGGGCTGCATTGCTCCCGATTTCGTTAGGTACACCGATGCCTTCTGGAGCATCCGTTCGTTCCTTGTGGTATGTTTCCGTACATCCAGAGGATGTGCATCGGGTAGAATATTATCTTCGTACCGAAAGGAACTGCTGAACATGAAGAATTTATCGGTACGCTTGTTGTTGGCTGCGGCTGGTCTGCTGCTGATTGCAGGCACTCTCTTCGGCTTCATCCAGTCCTGGGTCTATGCCGGGCTGATCTGGTCGGGTGCATTTGGCTGCCTGATTGCTGCTCTGAATTTTGAAAACGCAGAGAATGGCGAGGACGATCATGACAAATAAGTTTCAATGGAAGAAAAAGCTCTTAAAACAGCTCTTATCTGCGGTCCTGCTGGGAACGCTCTTATCCGGCTGCTCAATCCAACAGGGTCCGGTTGGCGTTGGGAATTCCATTACAGGTGAGGTCTATCCCAACGCAGACCAATACAAAACAGGTGCTTTTACCTATCAGGCCGACACAATCTCGGAGATTGAAGTCTACTGGCGTTCGGGTGAAGTTGAGGTTGTTGAGTCCAACTGCGCCTCTTTGAATGTCTGTGAAAGTGGTGAGGAACTGGATACCCTTTCAGTCATGCGCTCTATGCAGGATAGCGATGTTTTGAAAATTCAGTTTTGTGCGTCCGGGGTCAAAATCAATGTTCGTCCTGAAGAAAAGCATCTACGCCTTGAAATTCCGCCCGGCATCAAGCTGTCAATTCATGCAACTGCGACTAATATAAAAACCACCGAACTGAATCAGGAGCGTGTTCAAATTTCTGTGTTTTCGGGCAATACGGAATTGGGCGCAGTGAATGCTTCTTCCGTAGATTTGAGCAGCAGTGCAGGAACCATTACCGCAGATGCAATTACTGCACCCGAAATCCGCGTGAACACTTCTTCTGGAAGCGTTCAACTAAAACGTGTGATTTCTGATACGGTGGATGCCGGAAGCACCGCAGGATGTTTCGATTTGGAGATTCTCTCCGCAAATGCGGTTGCCGTCCATACGCAAAGCGGCTTCACAACATTGACGCTCCCGGCCGATGGCATTCAGCTTTTCTTCGATACGCAATGAGGCAATTTTATTTCCGACGCAACTTTGGAGCAAAAGGGGGATTCCTACATTTCAGGAAATGGAAAATGCAAAGTTCTTGTTGAAAGCACAAGCGGAAATTTAATGGTTTGTTCGTTTTAGCGCAAAAAGCTACCTGATGCTGATGAATCATGTTCAAAATTTTTTCAGCCCACATTTTTAGGGCTTTATAGAGAGGTTGATCGACTATGGAAATCCAGCGATTAGAAAAAGAATCCTATGCTGGCAAAAAATTCACCGTTCACTATCAAACAAATGGATTCTATGATATCTATCCGTTTGATCAGAGGTTTCAAATGGATTATGTACCTTTCGAATCAACGATTGAAGAATCATTTGAAGATGTATTTTTTAGCGATTGGCTAGAATGTCCGATAGCATTCGGTGCATTTGAAAAAGGGAAACTAATTGGTTTTGTCGAAGGCACCTTAGAAAGTTGGAATAACCGATTCCGTATCAGCAATATCTGTGTATTTGATAATACGATGCGACACAAAGGCGTTGGAACGCGTTTAATGGCAACAATACAAAAAGAAGCCGAATCCTTAAAGGCTCGGATGATAGTTTTGGAAACGCAATCCTGTAACGAAGCTGCAATTGCATTTTACCAACAGAACGGATTTAGAATAATAGGTTTCGATTTGTACGCTTATTCCAATATTGACCCCGAGCAGCATGAAATACGGATTGAAATGGGGAAAAAGTTAAAATAACCTATGCAAAAAATAGAGGTAATCGTTCGTATCACGAAAGACCACTGTCCACCACAGGAGCAAACGATTTTCGAGTGGATTGAAATGAAACGAGCAACACCCGATACTTTGAATTACTCTGGTCTTGAAATCAACTTGGAACACCGCCGTGTTTTCAAAAATGGAATCGAGGTTTATATGAGCCGCTATGAATATGGCGTTTTAAGCCTTATGGCACAGCATCCGGGCAGATTATTTACCAAAGAACAAATTTTTGAAGCAGTCTGGCATAAAGACAGTGACAGCTATCTACGAGCTGTGTCCAGTACGATTGGCCGTATTCGCCAAAAGATTGAAGATGATAAAAACCAGCCCCAGTACATCCGAACCGTTTCTAACCTCGGTTACCAATTTGTTCCATCGTCAGATGTCTCCCTATAACAAAAAGCCATACCGTGAAATCCTTTTGAGATTTTTCGGTATGGCTTTATCGTTTTCTACGCTGTACGAAATCAGCATCCTTGCATAGATGACCATGAATATTCTAAAATAGAGATGACTTAATTCAGGAGGTCAGACCATGCGAACATTTGAAGAAGTATTGACCCAATTCCATAGCTTTTTAGAGTCTGCGACCTATTTGGACGTTGTTCCATGCCGCTGGGGATATGTAAGGCTTTTTAATGAAGGCAATCCCATCAATTTCAATGCAATTCTTTGCCGTACACCACAAGAACTATATACGGCATTGGAAAATGATTTGGAAACAGAGATTCAGGTCAGCTTGGGAATCGACTGAATTGGTATAAAATTGGTTTGCTTTTGGGTTCGTTTTGGTATAGTGACTTTGAAAAATATGCTATACTGTACCACAAGCAAAACATTTTCAGGGATTTTCAATCTTACTGTAAAACTCTGTCAGATGCTTTGCCAGTGTGCGGGTCGAGTCCATTAAGGTCTCTCGCACCGCTTCTGGACAGGAAAGATAGATTCGATTGAACTCTTTTAACTCTATTTCCGTTTTACCCATCCCCGGAGTAATCAGCGCATCAAGCGAAACCGGCAAAACACGAGCAATCGCCAAAAGAATTTCATAAGATGGATTCATGCTGCCTTTTTCAATGTTGGCGATATGCTTCGTTGAAACATGGCAGCGTTCAGCAAGTTGTTCTTGTGTTAAACCTGCCAGCTTGCGCTCCTTGCGAACCTTTTCTCCAAGTACTTTCAAGTCAGAATTCGGCATCATCGTTCACCTCAATAGTATTGTATCGTTCTGGTGAATGACGCGGTATAACCTTGTATTTCCTGTGAGTAGGAAGTATAGTGCCGATTTTTGCGTTTCCCGGTCGAGTTATAAAAAAACGGTAACTCGTCCGGGCGATTTCACGCGCTATCCGATCACAGTTGCCGTTTGTGGAGGTAACTGTGATTTTTTATTGGGGTAACGCATCAAAAAAAGCCTGTCTGCTGCCGTAAGCCAGACCGCCCTGAAGCAAGCACAATCGTTCCGTTCCACCATCCACAATCGTGCCGATGTGTTATATTGCGCCAGCTTCCCGCCATGGGAGGCTGGCGTTTTTGCGCTTTTGGAGCCAAAATGCCGCAGTCCACCGTTTCTCCTATGATATAGCAGCAAACTTTATATTTGGGAGGGAAAGTCATGCTCGATCATAAGAAGAAAGCAATTACGGAACACTGGCAGTTTTGCCCCAAGTGCAACTTAAAACTTTATCGAATGACCGCCGACTGCACTGGATTCATCCATATAAAATGCTGGCGTTGCCGGAAAATGTTATGGCTCGACCTTTCCATTCGGGCCAAGTAAACATCAGTTTTATAAAACGATCGGGTGCACTGCACTCTGAATATGGACTGTTAGCACCGAGCAACGGGCCATTGCCATAAGGCAATGTATGAAACGTAGCACCAAATGGCCGGGCAGCAGCTTGACTGAAAGATTTTCGCTTGAAAATCCTTCGGTTGGCTGTTGTCCGGCTATTTTTTATAGCTTCAGATGGCCTGCTCCCGAAAAGGAGCAGGTTTTATGTTTGCCCTCTTTTCATGGCTACCCCAAGCGGCGAAATATCCGTAGCATCTCCGAATTTTCGGCTTTTCACGTTTTATCGAAAATTTGGAGGTTACACATGAGTTTCAATAATGGCAATGAACGTCGCAAGCTGAACGCAAAGTGGGAGCATCTTCGTGTGCAGTACCGCGAAGCAGGAATGAGCGAAGATGCAATTCAGGCTATGTACGAGTTTGATTTGGGTGTTCTTAATAGCGAACGTGCCTACATCACTAACACAATGACGGTTTCTGGTGCTGCCGATGATTGCGCAGCCAAGGAAACCAGCGACTTCAAGCAGTATGAAAAAGCCCTTACCGTAACGGATACCTACCACGAAACCAAAAGCCGTTTTGCATGGATTGGTGAGATTGAGAACGAACAGTTGCTTACTGCACTCGAAACTTTGAAAGTCGAAGATTTGGAAATCATCACCATGTACGCTTACGAGGGATACGACATCACTGAAATATCTAAAGTCTACGGCGTATCCCGCCCCACTATTAGCATAAAAATCAAGAGAATTACTAAATTTTTGAAAAACTTCAATTTTAATGCTACGAATTGACCCTTCTCGATGGCTCGTAAGTGTAAGGGCAATTCACCAGATGGCGAAAGCCACTGAGCGAAATGTCTGCACTCATGTTCTTTGAAAACTGAATAGTTCCGTCATCTGGTACTCCGATAATGATACTTCCGTAATTCGCGGCCCGGTCACAAAGCAGACGGGGTGGCTGAAATGCCAATGAAGCGGTACAAGTCCGCTGCCAGATGTTTATGCCCCACTCGCAGGGGGCCGAGGGCGAATATGCGAGACCTTTAATCATATTGATCCGGGAACTGCCGGGTACGTTCCGCGCATCCGGCAGTTTCCGTTTTTTACGTATCCCAATTTATTCTTTACCCGAATATCCACTTTGATACATATAGGAGGACACTTTTATGGATGAGGTGAACCCCACGGTGCGCGAGCAGGAGATCTACGAGGAGATGGAGCTGACCCCTGAGATGGTCAAGTCCATCCGCACCCTCTGCAGCACCTGTCTGCGGCACTTTGTGGATGCAAAGGCTTTCAAGATCGCGCTTGTACCCAGCGCAGACCGGAGCATGGACACCTGCACCGTCTGCCAGATGCGGCGCAGTTACGATTATGTGGTCATGCACCGCTGACTCAACCATACCACCATACCTTGAACAAAGCCCGCTGCGGAACATCCGGCAGCGGGCTTTGCACATAACAACATGGAGGTACAATTTTGCAGCAAAACTGGAAATTCCAACGCGGAGACATCTTCTTCACCCACTTTGGGGCGAGCACCGGCTCGGAACAGTGTGGTGACCGTCCGGCGGTCATTCTTCAGAATGACGTGGGCAATTACCACTCTCCGACCCTGATCGTGGCGACCATGACAAGCAAGGCGGAAAAGAAAGTAAACCAGCCGACCCACTGCCTGTTGGAAAACGCAGGGTTGAATATGCCGTCCGTTGTGCAGGCAGAGCAGATCTTCACCATCGACAAGAGCCGGGCGCTGAAGTATCTGGGACATCTGACCCCGGAGGAGATGCGCCGGGTGGATGATGCAGTGCGTATCAGCCTTGCACTGAACCCCATGGGCAGCATCCAGCAGATGGAGCCTATCCGGCGCTCTACTGCGCTTTACGCGCCGCCTGAGGTGGTGGATGGCAAACCGCCTGTTTATCCCTATACGCCC
>OLGZ01001689.1_pt1 | contig 11857 bp, 9 predicted proteins | sample 1605981 | NCBI WGS metagenome assembly OLGZ01 (sample SAMN03283291) | human gut metagenome | biome: human-associated habitat; material: feces | host: Homo sapiens | place: Peru | collected 2012 | reverse complement strand
AGTTCAGGTTGAACACCATCTCCACGCCGCTCTCGTCGAGGTCGAAGAAGGTCACGGTGTCGGTGTCGAGGTCGCCCATCTCGAAGTATTCCTTGTCGGTGTTGGCGCGGGCGTTGTTGCCACCGGCACCATTCACAAGGATGTCGCAGGGGCCGAGGTCTGCCAGCACGTCTTCGGCCACCTGCAGGCAGTTGGCCTTGTTCATGACGTTGCAGGTGTAGCCGCGGGCTACGCCGCCCTCGGCCTCGATCGCATCGGCCAGCTCCTTGAGCTTTTCCATGTTGCGGCCCAGCAGGGCGACCTTTGCACCGGCCCGCGCCAGCGCTTTGGCGAAGATGGAGCACAGGGTGCCGCTGGCACCGGTGACAACGGCCACCTTGCCGGTGAGGTCGGTGTTCAGAACGTTCTTTTCCATAACAGATCTCCTCTTCGTTGCTTAAACTTTGCCTGCGCCCCTGTCCAGGATCTTATCGAACCGGGAGAAGAAGGTAGCGGCGGTGACGGTGGCGGCGATGATGTCGCTGACCGGCTCGGCCAGGAAGACGCCGAACACCGGGTCTGCGACCACATGCGGCAGGATGAAGATGAGGGGGATGAGCAAAATCAGCTTGCGCAGGCAGGCCAGCAGCAGGCTGACCTTGGCCTGACCCAGCGCCATAAAGCTCTGCTGGCAGGCGATCTGGATGCCCAGCGAGAAGATGCCAGCCATGTAGATGCGCATGGCCCAGGTGGTGTACTGGATCAGGGTGGCGTCCGAGGTGAAGATGCCGGCCACCACACCGGGCACCAGCATCATCAGCACCCAGAAGATGGCCGTGTAGCCGAAGCAGACCAGAAGCTGGAAGCGGAAGGCCTCCTTGACGCGCTCTTTCTTGCCTGCACCGAAGTTGAAGCTCATCACCGGCTGGCCACCCTGGCAGACGCCGGAGACCGGCATACTGGCCAGCTGGGAAACGCTGGTGATGACCGTCATTGCGCCCACGGCCACGTCGCCGCCGTAGCGGGCCAGGCTGGCGCTGAAGCTGATCGAGAGCAGGCTCTCGGTGGACATCATGACGAAGGTGGAGATGCCCAGCGCCATGACGGGCAGCACGATCTTCCCTTCGGGTTTGAGGTACTCTTTCTTCAGCCGGAGGGTGGTCTTGGGGCTGGTGAGGAAACGGATGATCCAGATGGCACCCACAGCCTGGCTGAGCACGGTGGCGATGGCGGCACCCCGCACCCCCAGACCAAAGAGGAAGATGAGGATGGGGTCGAGCACGATGTTGATGACCGCACCGATGACGGTGGTCAGCATACTGATCTTGGCAAAGCCCTGTGCGGTGATGAAGGGGTTCATGCCCAGCACGATGAGGACGCAGACCGAGCCGAGGATGTAGATGCGGCTGTACGCCAGTGCATAGGGCAGAGTGGTGTCACTGGCACCGAACATCCGCAGCAGGGCCGGTGCAGCGGCATAGAACACGATGGTCAGCAGCACCGAGAAGATCAGCAGCATGGTGAAGCTGTTGCTGACGATCTTTTCCGCCTGCTCTTTGTCGCCCTGGCCCATGGCGATGGCGGTGCGGGGCGCACCACCGGCACCGATGAGCATCGCAAAGGCGTTCAGCAGCATCAGGATGGGGGTGAACAGGCCCACGCCGGTCAACGCGGCTGCGCCGATGCCGGGGATGTGGCCGATGTAGATACGGTCTACGATGTTGTACAGCAGATTGACGATCTGGGCCACCACGGCCGGGATCATCAGCTGGCGCAGCAGCTTTTTGACGCTGCCGGTGCCCATATCTCCTTGTTTTTTCTGTGTTTGTGCCATTGGTTTCTCCTTGCATGAAAAGGGCGGACAGCACCCGAAAAGAGGTGCTGACCACCGTATCGTTTAATACGACAGACCGAAATTCAACTCATAGTAATTGCCGGCGGCGTCACGGTAAGCGTAAGCCTTGCCGTTTTCGTCCTTCATGCAGTCGGGCATGTAGGCATCCTTGGCGTAGCCGGGCACATCGTTGGGGCTGATGCAGACGCCGTCTGCATTGACGGCCAGCACTTCGTCGCCCTTGGGCAGGGTCAGCGGCAGCTTGCCGACCGGGGCAAAGCGGCCGAACAGGACGTCCAGCGTTGCGGAGGGGTAGGTATCGAAGCCGACGGTCAGCGCATCGGAGACTTTTTCGATGTTGCCGACTTCCCAGGCCAGCGGGCAGTTGATGTTGGAAACGACCTTGCCGCCGTGTGCGTGGACCGCTTCCGCGATGCCGGGGATGCGGCTGGCACCCACCAGCGTGGTCTCCTGATGGGTCTCGGCGGTGGGCTTGCCGCTTTCATCCACGTTGCAGACGGTCTTGCCTTCGCAGATGTCCAGCTCCAGATAGCCCGGCGTTGCATTGAAGTATGCACCGGACTGCGGGCTGACCATCAGCAGGGCGACATCGGCCTCGGCGGGGTCGGCCACCAGCGTGACATTGCCCAGCATCTCGCGCAGGGCCTTGGTGGCAGCTTCGCCGGCCTCGGCGCTCTTGCCGAAGGCTTCGGCGTAGACCTTGCAGCCATCCTTCAGGGGCAGGGTGCCGTCGTTCTTCAGCAGGACGACGCTCTCGCGGTGGACGCGGCTGGCCTCTTCCCAGTCGGCCTTGGTGGCCACGACCTCGGCAGCCTTCCGGGGGTCTGCATAGGGGTCTTCGAACATGCCCTGACGGAACAGCTCGGTCAGGGTGCGGCGGACGGCGCGGTTCAGGCTCTCGTCGGTCAGGACAAGGTCTTCCTTCCGGAAGCCTGCGGGCACTTCGTGGGTGTCGTAGTAGCCGTTGGTAGCACGGGCGTAGCTCTCCTCGCCGAACGCATTGTCCAGCAGACCGGAGATCAGGTCCACGCCGCTCTGCGTGACGGCGTAGCCGATGCGCTCCGGCTCATCCAGCATATCGACGCCCCAGCACATGTTGTGGACGATGCCGGTGTCGGAGTTGATGTAGCCCTTGAAGCCCATCTGGCTGCGGAGCATCCCGTCGATGAAGACCTTGTTGTAAGCGAAGCCATAGGGATTCAGCGCGATGGGGTTGCCCTCGAAGTCCTCCTGCGGGGCGCTCTTCTCAGCGGACGGCTTGGAGTAGTAGGGCATGATGGACTCGGCGTTGTGGCGGATGGCCGCACGGAAGGCCGGGATGTGGTACTTCTGCAAGGAACCGGGGGTGGCGTAGATGTTCCACTGACCGGCTGCATAGTGGGGGTCGAAGCCGTTCTCACGGGCACCGCCGCCGGGGAAGTGCTTCACGGTCACGGACACGCCGTCCGGGGTGACGCCGTTGCTGCCGCCCTGGATGCCGGGGATGAGGTGGTCGAAGATCTCCTCGATCAGCTCCGGGTCCTCGCCGAAGGTGCCGAAGGTGCGCTGCCAACGAGGGTCGGTGACGCAGTCGGCCATGTACATGTAGCCCTTCTTCAGGCCGCAGGCGTTCCACTCGCGGCGGATGGTGTCGGCGAACTTGTCGATGATGTCGATGCGGGCGGTACCCTTGACGGCCGCTGCGATGCCCAGAGTGCCGGGCCAGGTGGCGAAGACACCGGCGGCATCGTTCATGCCGAAGACGACTTCACCGTTCTCGTTGCGGCTGTTGGACATGACCTGCATGGGCACGAAGTGCTCACAGGTCTCGGTCAGGTATTGCAGCTGGTTCAGATAGTCGGCCAGATCTTCGGGGGTGGGGTTCTCGCGCAGGATGACGTGGCGGTTGAAGCACTTTTTGACCATGTCGGAGGTGCTGGGCAGCGCCTGATGGCCGAAGATGCTGTCGGAAACGTCCACCGGTGCCTCATCCAGCAGGCCGGAGTCATCGCCCACAGGCTTGTGGCCGTTGGCAGCCAGACGGGGCGAGGGGTATTTGGGGCCCATCCGCCAGTCAGAGGTGAACAGCTGGCCAATCTTCTCGCTGGTGGTCAGGGTCTGGACATAGGCTTTGGCGCGCTCTTCAGGGGCAAGGCGCCAGTCGTTGACGGCGCTGACGGTGCCGGTGCCGTCGATATCCTTGAAATAGAGGCCGTCCTGTTCGATGACCCGGCGCTCCACCGTGCCGATGGTGGGGCCGTTTGCGTTGACATAGCGCTGGACGCGCTGGGATGCTTTCGTTGCCATGTGATTTCTCCTTTTTATTTTACGCCGTCTGCGGTGGGGTTCGTGATACCTATATTATAATGGCAGATCTCAGAAAGGGATTAGAAAAATTTTTGGAAAAATCCGCACTTTCCTAATATTCTTTTTCATGCAGGCGGAGAAAACTGGCAATGTGCTGTACTAGTATATCAATGCTATGTGCAATTTGACTAATAGGTTTTTGGAAAGTTGTGAAAATTGCTCCAAAATAGTAAAATCGTCCTGTTTTACCTCAAAATATTACTAACAGAATTTCAAAATATCGTTCATAATAAGGACATAAAGTCTCGCTGTGCCGCACAGTGGCAGGTGCGGTTTCCCAACGGGGCGAAAACGGAGAACGCCTGTTTACAGATTAAGGAGAGAAAACGAAATGGCAAAAACGAGAAGTCTGCCGGATAAGTACTACGACAAAGACTACGAGCACAACGGCATCCACCGCGTTCCGCTGTGGCGCATCGCATGCTTTGCACTGAACAACACGGCTACCAACCTGTACATGATGATGATGGGTTACGCTACCTACTACCTGATGGGCTGGGTCGGCGTCGGCATGATGCTGGCATCCTCCCTGAGCATGATCATGCGTATCTGGGATGGCGTCACCGACCCGTTCGTCGGCTTCATGGTCGATAAGACCAACGGCAAGTTCGGCAAGAACCGCCCGTTCATCGTCATCGGCAACATCATTCTGGCCGTGACCAGCTTCATCCTGTTCCACGTCACCCACAACCTGCCGCAGGCAGTTCGCTTCCCCTTCTACGTTGTGGTCCTGATGGTCTACTACCTGGGCTACACCTGCCAGTGCGTCGTTACCAAGTCTGCACAGTCCTGCATGACCAACGACCCCAAGCAGCGCCCCATGTTCGCCTCCTTTGACGGCGTGTTCAACACCGTTCTGTTCGCTGGTCTGGCGGTTGTGTTTGCGAACATGGCAAACAGCTACAAGGATGTCGGCGGCTATGCTTCCACCCAGTTCTTCCACAGCCTGTGGGTCATGACCGCTATCGTTTCCGGTATCTTCACCCTGCTGGCTGTCATCGCAATCACCCCGAAGGACCGTCCGGAGTTCTTTGGCACCGGCAAGCCCATTAAGGTCGGCCTGAAGGATTACTGGGATACCCTGAAGAACAACCGCGCCATCCAGATGCTGGTTCTGTCCGCATCTACCGATAAGCTGGGCTCCTCTGCCCGTACCAGCGCTGTCTCCGTTGCTATGTTCGCCTGCATCGCCGGTTCTACCGTTCTGCAGGGCAACGTTACCGCTCTGACCACCATCCCCAGCGTCATCGTCACCTTCCTGGCCATCTCTCTGGTGGCTACCAAGTTCGGCCAGCGCAAGGCCATGATCATCGGCTCCGTCGGCGGTCTGGTCATCAACGCTCTGACCATCGCTCTGTGGCTGCTGGGCGACCCCACCACCATGACCTCTGACCCTGCTAAGGGCACCCTGCACTGGGGCTACTTCCTGATCCTCCACGTCCTGCTGAGCGTTGCTTACGCAGGCTTCCAGGGCATCTCCGGCAACATCGTCATCCCTATGACTGCGGACTGCGCCGACTACGAGGTCTATCGCTCCGGCAAGTACGTTCCCGGCCTGATGGGCACCCTGTTCAGCTTCGTCGATAAGCTGGTCTCCTCCTTCGCTCCCATGATCGCCGGTGTCATGTTCACCATCTGCGGCTTTGCTGACCACAACCCCGTTGAGGGCGACGTGGCTACCATGAAGCTCCGCATCGGCTGCGCCTTCTGCTACAGCGGCGTCATCATGATCGGCCTGGTCTGCAACCTGATCGCCATGAAGTTCTATCCCCTGACCAAGGAGAAGATGGCTGAGATCCAGGACGAAGTCGCTCAGATCAAGATGAAGGCAATGGCTGAAAACGCATAATCCAAGCTGCCACGCTTTCTGATTCTGCGGAAACTACATCCCATGGGAAAGACCGCTCACCGGCTACGTGCACAGTGGGCGGCTTTCCCGATTTTATGAGACAAAGACAGAGGTACAACAATGGCAAATACCCAATGGACAAAAGACCCCGACCACGGTTTTATCTGGAATTCCATCGAACATTATTTCTATTGGAAGGAAAACCGCCAGCGCCATGAGGTGAACCGGAAAAAGTATCTCCGCCTTTGCATTCTGGGGGCTTTTGGGGCGCACCAGTTCTACGCCAAGCGCCCGGTTTTGGGGGTGCTGTATCTGGCCACCTTCTGGACCGGCTTCTCGGCAGCCATGACCATCGTGGATGCTGTCATCGCGGCCCCCATGAAGCCGGACGAGAACGGCAGCATCTGGCTGTGACCCCCACCTCTTCTAAGCGGTTCCGCCGGGACCGGAAAGGTACAGTTCTATGAGCAACGTTTTGCAGACCCTGTTCAATACCAATCACGAGCTGCCTGATCTGCAGGTCATCGTGATTCTGGCCATCCTTGCGATCGTTGCGCCCTCGGTGGCCAAGTATCTTCATCAGCGGCGTTCCAGCGGCAGCACCAAGACCTCTGCCGCCTCGGCAAAGCCCCGCGCTCAGCACAAGAAAAAGCGCTGAGCGGCTGAACTTTCTACGACATTTCCCTCTATTCATTCATCTCATTTACCTCCTTTCTTTTCGAAGAAACACCAAAAGCCCGCAGCGAATGCTGCGGGCTTTTGGCGTTGCGGCTCTCCCCTCTCAGGAGCCGCCGAACAGGACGACAAAATGCCCCGGCAGGTGCTGCACAGCATCTGCCGGGGCGGTCTTATGGGGCTTTAACTTTGGGTCCTATCCGGGAACGCTCAGACCTTCTTGATCTTGATGAGCTGTGCGTTCAGGCTTTCCAGGAAGCCATCGGGCAGAGCCATGACGTTGCCCAGATTCTCCGGGGACATGGTCTTCATCATATCCCACATACCGGTGCCGGGCTTCACATCAAAGTTGGTGGTCAGCTTCACGACCTTGGCAACGAGGGCGAAGGCTTCGGGGCACTTGGAGACTTCTTCCATGTTGTCCTTGATGCTGTAGTAGCCTTCCGGGAACTCCATGGGAGCCTTGAGGTCCAGATTCAGGCTGCCCACCTGCTTGAACCAGTTGGCAACGCCCTCCTGACGCTCGTTGAACTCCGGCAGGGTGTAATAAGCGGGCTCCTCAGCGACCTTCTCCAGGGTGATGGAATCCTTCACATCACCGGCCACAGCCAGGATGGTGTTGAAGCCTTCGTTCAGAGCAACGTCGAACTTGAAGACGCGGTGCGCGGTCTGCTGGCCGACTTCCTTGCCGTTGACGTACAGAACGACGGTGTCCTGGTTGGAGTAGACCTTGATCTCGGTGGTCTCGCCTGCGCGCTGTGCGTGGCGGCGGCCAGCGATGTGGACCATCGGGGTCTGGGTCCAGTAAGCCTGATAGACAAAGTAGCTGTCCTTCTTGGTCTTGCGGTCCATGGTGATGAGGCCCTTGTTGTTGCGGCCGCTCACGCCGCCCTCATGACGGGCAGCGCAGCCGAAGTCGAACATGTTCCAGACGTGGGAAGCCCACACCCAGGGACGGTCCTCGAAGACCTGTGCCATGTGCTCGTGGTACAGTGCCTGATACTCCTCGGTGTAGTCCTTGCACTCCGGCGTGTTGCTGTGCCAGTTGATGATGCCCTCGCAGCCGTACTCGGAAACGCCGATGCAGATGTCGGGGTGGTCGGCGTGGAACTTGTCCAGCCAGGGGCCGTTCTGCTCCATCTTGCCGCCGTACCAGCCGAAGTAGTGGTTGTAGCTCTCCAGGTCGGTGATGTGGTGCATGGGGCCGTCCACGGGGGTGTGAGAAACGTGTGCAATGGTGGTCAGGCGGGTCGGGTCAAGCTCCTTGCAGAGCTTTTCCAGATCGTGGTGGGTGTCCACCAGCTCCTGAGAGATGCCGCCGATCAGGATCTCGTTGGAGATGCCCCAGAACATGATGGAGGGGTGGTTGTAGTTCTGGATGATGAGCTCCTTCATCTCCTCCATGACGTGGGTGTGTGCACCCTCGCCCTTCTTGAAGACGCTGATGAAGGGGATCTCAGCCCAGACGGCGAAACCGATCTCGTCGCAGGCATCGTAGAAGTCCTGGCTGTGCTGATAGTGTGCCAGACGGATGGTGTTGGCGCCCAGCTCCTTGATGAGCAGGGCGTCGTCATAGTGCTCCTCGGCGGTCAGCGCGTTGCCCTCGAACACGCGGTCCTGATGGCGGGAAACACCGCGCAGCGGGGTGGGCACACCGTTGATAGAGAAGCCTTCGTTGGGCGTGACCTTGAAGGAACGGACACCGACGTTGGCGCAGATCTCATCGACGGCCTCGTTGTTGCGCTGCAGGGTCGCAGTGACGGTGTACAGATTGGGCTCGTCCATGCTCCACAGCTGTGCATCGGGCACGTAGATGGTGACTTCGGTCTCGGCAGAACCGCGGACAGCGGAAGCGACCTCGCGGCCGAAGCAGTCCTCGATGCTGTACAGAACGGTCAGGTCGTCAGCGGGGTTGGTGACGAAGCTCTTGATGGTGAAGTTTGCACCGCCGTCCTCCGTGGGGACCGGGGTGACCATGATGCCGGGGCCGCCGTAGTAGTCCAGATCAAAGTGTGCATTGGGCACGCTGATCAGGTTGACGCCGCGGTACAGGCCGCCGTAGAAGGTGAAGTCGGCGGAAGCGGGGTACATGGACGGGGTGTCCTCGTTGGAGACCTCGATGGTCAGCTCGTTCTCACCCTCGTGGCACAGATCGGTGACATCGGCACGGAAGATGGAGAAGCCGCCCTCATGGGTGGTGGCGACCGTGCCGTTGACCTTCACGGTGGCGTTCAGCGCAGCAGCGAGCACCTCAACATAGGTGCGGCCGCCCTCACGGGGCTGCTTGGGCTGCTCGAAGGTGCGGGTGTAAACGCCGGTGGTGCGCAGGTAGCTGCCGTTGCCGTCGTTGCCGTCCACGGCGTTCCAGGTGTGGGGCAGGTTGACCTGCTCCGTCACATGGTCGCCCTTGGGGAAGGACAGGGTCCAGTTTTCGTTCAAGGAAATGATCTCTCTCATTGATACGACTCCTTCTCAGTTTTTTCTCTGTGTGGGTCTGCGGTGCAGACCTCGTTGTGAGATTAGTATATCACAGGAAGCCTCCGGAACGTTTGTACAAAATCGCGTCAAAATAGTAATATTTTGTGAAAATTCCAACGACCGGCCCGCTTTTGTGCAGAAGAAAACGGCCCCGGCAGCTGCCGGAGCCGTTTTCAGGCTTGCATCAGATCCCGCATTCGTCCAGGATGCCGCGCAGGGTGTCTGCGGACTTCCGGAGGTCGGCGGATTCCTTCTCGCTCAGTGCGATAGGGACCAGCTCTTCGAGGCCGTCGGCACCCACCACGGCGGGCATGCTCAGAACGACATTGTCCACACCGAAGTCGCCGTGCATCATCGAGGAGATGGGCAGGATGGACTTCTCGTCCCGGATGATGACCTCGCAGATGCGCTTGACGGCCATTGCGACGCCGTAGTAGGTGGCGCGCTTCTTCTCAATGATCTCGTAGGCGCTGTTCTTGACCTTCTCCGCGATGTTCTCCTGCGACTGGTCGTGGTTGTAGTGGCCGCGCATCTCGCAGAAATCATCCAGTGCGATGCCGGAGACGTTGGCGCTGCTCCAGGCCGCGATCTCGCTGTCGCCGTGCTCGCCGATGATGAAGGCGTGGACGCTCTTGCTGTCCACGGACAGGTGCTCGCCCAGCTGATACTTCAGGCGGGCGGTGTCCAGCACGGTGCCGGAGCCGATGACCCGGTGCTCCGGGAAGCCGGACAGCTTGACGGCGGCATAGGTCAGGATATCCACCGGGTTTGCCACCACCAGCAGGATGCCGCGGCATTCCCGCTTGGCGATCTCCGGGATGATGCTCTTGAAGATGTTCAGGTTCTTGTGCACGAGGTCCAGCCGGGTCTCGCCGGGCTTCTGGCCTGCGCCTGCCGTGATGACGATGATGGCGGCATCCACGATGTCATCGTAGGTGCCGGCATAGATCTTCATGTTGCCCACAAAGGGGATGCCGTGGCTGATGTCCATGGCCTCGCCTTCGGCCTTGGCGTGGTCTGCGTCGATCAGGACGATCTCCGAGAACAGCTTGCTCTGCATCAGCGCAAAGGCGGACGCCGAGCCGACGAAGCCGCAGCCGATGACGGCGATCTTGCGTAAATTGACGTTGTTCATAGGTTGCTTTCCCTCTTCTGCCGCCCACGGCGGCTCCATTCATTCCAAGACCTCTCCCGCCGGGAGAAGCTGCCAGGCTAAATCGTTAAACTTTTGCCAAGCTTGGATACATTACCAGAAATCACGGCATCTGTCAAGTGCAGGCGCAACGACGCCGCTGCTTTTTTACAGGATGCCGCACAGCCCTTGAAAATATACCCGGCAGACGCAGAAGAAAACCAGTTGACGGAAAGCGGGAACTTTGTTATAATAATAGGGCTATCAAGCGGCTCTGGCAGCTTCTGCCCGCCGCTCCGAAGCGCGAAGTGAATAGGGAGATGTATCGAAGTGGTCGTAACGAGAACGACTCGAAATCGTTTTGTCCCTAACCGGGCACGTGGGTTCGAATCCCACCATCTCCGCCAGAAGTCGCGGATTCAAACGAATCTGCGACTTTTTTATTTTGCGCTTTTACCGCTTGGAACGCAAAAGCATCGGCAAAAACCGGGACGCAGACGTCCGTTCTCTCCTGAATTCTCTCCAACAGGAACTTTAACCAGTCGCCTGTTGAATCTGTTGAAAATACTACTGTTTGTTGAGACTGCTGTATCTTTGCATCCACTTGAATATGTAACTTCTGCCGCTGACACCATCAGTGTACCCAACGGCAGGAGAGAGTGCAAGGATGTCACGCCCGAACCATGCTGCCGGGTGCGAATCCGATAAGATAAGTTAAAAGGTGTGCCTTGGGGATGCGGAAATAGGAGAATAACTCGCCCGACTGCCCATAGAAATAGTCCAGCGTCATTTGGTGCGACCTCGGATTTTCAACTGTATGGGTGTGTTCATGTGGAAAACTATCCCTCCCTCCAAAACGAATGAAAAACAGGTTGACATTCATCAGAAAAAACGCTTACAATGGTGATAATAAAAGTGTCAACCGATGTAACAGGAGAAGATGCTTATATGCTTAATGTTTTTTACGGTGATATGCCGAACGTGATCTACAACACCGCTGTTTATTTTAAGAACACTTATGCAGAGGAGTGGATCACGGCTCCGCTTACTCGTGAGATGATACAAGACGTAGACCATTCCACTGTACTGGACAGCGGTGTGATCGATAGTCCGGTGCTGGGGAAGATTCCCCCGGTGCAGTTGTCGGGCGGAGTAAAGACCCTGATTTTGATAGCCAACGAGCCGGAAAAGGTGTTCAACGCTTCGACCTGTGGAGATAACTGTGCCAAATGGCTGTTAAAAATCGCTGAAAATCGGGATGTTACCATCAACCTTCGGCATCTCATGGATTTTGGAAATGGAACATTTACCATCCGCATCCTGAACACCAATCAGATCGTTCACTCCATGCGGGAACTTGTCCCCGTTGCAGGACTTTATGTGTGAGGATTATTTATGACAGGAGCATATCGGGTCGTTGTACAAAACCGAAAAATCAAGTTCGATTTTGAAATACGCCGGAACATCACGATCTTGCGTGGAGATAGTGCCACAGGAAAAACAACGCTCGTGGAGATGATTCGGGAATACGAGGAACTAGGCC
>OLGZ01001683.1_pt1 | contig 11897 bp, 9 predicted proteins | sample 1605981 | NCBI WGS metagenome assembly OLGZ01 (sample SAMN03283291) | human gut metagenome | biome: human-associated habitat; material: feces | host: Homo sapiens | place: Peru | collected 2012 | reverse complement strand
AACCCGCATTATGTGATAAAAGTAGATGATATCAGCAACAAACCTTTGAGTGGGGCTGTATTTAGTCTGTACTCATCTGAAAGCGGAGAGAAAATTGATGAGAAAACTACTGATAAAGATGGATATGTTGAATTTGAATATGTTTCTCCTGGAAAATATTATGTGATCGAGGATAAGGCTCCTGATGGGTACCTGCCGGTGGATACTGATTCTGAGGGGAAAATAGAAGTGGTTATAGACAAAGATCAATACGAGAATATTCCTGTTAAGGTGGTGAAAAATCATTATGGTTCCGTGTACATATATAAGACTGATGCAGGAATGAAAAAGGCACTGGAGGGGGCTGAGTTTGGACTGTATGAGTCGAAAACAAATAAGCTGATCCGGAGAGCGGTGTCGGACAAGGATGGTTATGCCGGATTTGATAATGTCCCTGCAGGAATGTACTACATAAAAGAGTTAAGTGCGCCGTCCGGGTATGTGAAGAGTGATATAAAAGTGGATATTAACACTATGAAAAAGAGATATGATAGGAAGAATCCTGTGGTTATTGTGAATGAAGAGACAGAAACGACAGAGACCACAGAAACGACAGAGACCACAGAAACTACAGAGACGACAGAAACTACAGAGACGACAGAAACGACAGAGACCACAGAGATTACAGAAACGACAGAGATAACCACGGAGACGAAAAAAAGATCGCCAGGGACGGGCGATAATGTTCCGTTGACAGTGACGGTTGCTGTACTGGTGATGGCAGTCTTGACATCAGCCGGATTGGTTATATACAGAAAAAAATATTCCGAAAACGATGAATGACAATAATATGTAAGTTTCTACAATGCGGTTGACCTTTATAATTTTTAGTGATAACATACAACATGGATTTGTATAAATAATATTTTGCGTGAGGTGCGAAAGATGAGTAAAAGTTTTGATGATTTATTGGCAAAGGTTTCAAAGTGCAGCAGAAAGACTGTTTCAGTTGCAGTAGCACAGGATGCGCCTATTCTTGAGGCTGTAAAGGCAGCGAAGGAGAAGGGAATCGCAGATGCTATACTTGTGGGTGACGAGGCAAAGATCAGAGAGGTCGCAGATCAGATCGGTATGGATCTTACAGGTTATGAGATCGTAAATGAGCCAGATGATATAGAGGCTTCACTTAAGGCAGTGAAACTTGTTCATGATCATAAGGCTGATATGTATATGAAGGGACTTCTCTCAACAAAGGATTTCCTTAAGAGCGTACTTAACAAGGAAGTTGGACTCAGAAATGGCAAGCCACTTTCACATGTGTGTGTGTTTGAGATACCTGGAATCGATAGACTGCTGTATCTCACAGATGTTGCATTCATGACATATCCTTCACTTGAGGAAAAGAAGTCGATCATAGAGAACTCAGTAGAGGTTGCCCATGCTTGTGGAATACCTTGTCCAAAGGTTGCTCCACTCGCAGCGGTTGAGGTTGTAAATCCTAAGATGCCTGTAACTGTTGATGCAGCAGAGCTTACCAAGATGAACGAGAATGGAGAGATAACTGGTTGTATCGTTGATGGACCTCTCTCAATGGATCTTGCCATCGAGCCGGAGGCAGCAATCCACAAGGGTGCTACAGACAGAAAGATAGTAGGAGATGCAGATATCCTTCTGTTCCCGGATATTCATGCAGGTAACCTTGTATATAAGACACTTGTTCATACAACAAAATGTAAGAACAGATGTATCATCACAGGTACTGATGCACCTGTAATCCTTACATCAAGATCAGATACATTTGAGGTTAAACTTAATTCAATAGCACTTGCAGCGGTTGTTGCTGAATCACTTAAGGCGAACAAATAATTCCGGTGAAGTGTGAATGTGGATATTCGATATTTTACATTTGAGATATTTGAAAATGGAGGTTTTAGAAAATGTCATATAAGATTCTTATAATTAATCCAGGTTCAACATCAACAAAGATTGGTGTGTTTGAGGATGAGACGCTTTTGTTTGAGGAGACACTCAGACATACAACAGAGGAACTTGCAGGATTTAACATGATAGTTGACCAGAAGGATTTCAGAAAGAAGGTTATTCTTGACGTACTTGCTGAAAAGAATTTTGATATCAAGACACTTGATGTCTGTGTGGGACGTGGCGGAATGCTTAAGCCTATTCCAGGCGGAACATACGAAGTAAGTGATGATCTTCTTGAGGATCTGAAGATCGGTAAGCAGGGACAGCATGCATCAAATCTTGGAGGTATTCTTGCAAGAGAGATCGGAGATGAACTTGGTGTTCCTTCATATATAGTTGACCCTGTTGTTGTTGATGAGCTTATGCCTTCATCAAGACTTTCGGGTGTTCCGGAACTCCCAAGAGTAAGTGTGTTCCATGCGCTCAACCAGAAGGCTGTTGCCAAGAGATATGCAAAGGAAGTTGGTAAGAAGTACACAGATCTGAACCTGATCGTTGTACATATGGGTGGCGGTGTGTCAGTTGGCGCACATGATCACGGCAAGGTTGTTGATGTGTACAATGCACTTGATGGCGATGGAGCATTCTCACCAGAGAGAGCTGGCGGAGTCCCTTCAGGAGCTCTTGTAAAGATGTGCTTTTCAGGTGAGTATACACAGGCTGAGGTTATGAAAAAACTCGTTGGTAAGGGTGGATTCAACGCATATATTGGAAGTAACGATGCAAGAGATCTTGAGAAGCTTGTTAATGAGGGCGATGAGCATGCGAAGCTTGTTCAGGATGCATTCTATCAGCAGGTTGCAAAGGATATAGGAGGAATGGCAACAGTTCTCCGTGGCAAGGTAGATCAGATCATCCTTACAGGTGGTATTGCATATTCAAAGCATACATGTGAAGAACTTGAGAAGAGAGCAGGATTTATCGCACCATTTACTGTATATGCCGGAGAGGATGAGCTTCTTGCACTTGCACAGGGTGCACTCAGAGTCATGAATGGCGAAGAGCAGCCGATGAAGTACTAAAAAGAAGTATTAAAATATTGAATGTTTTATAGCAGAAATTGCCATTATAAGTTTCCTGATATTGCTCATAATAGTAACAAGACGAAAGTCTTAAAAATTATTATCAATTTATTTGGAGGTAAAGGGAAATGGCAAGTTCAAACTCTAACAAGACAAGTGTTCCACAGGCAAAGAGTGCTATGGACAAGTTCAAGATGGAGGTAGCAAAGGAGATCGGTGTAGATCTTAAAGAAGGCTACAATGGAGACTTAACTTCAGCTCAGTCTGGTTCAATCGGCGGTGAGATGGTTCGTCAGATGATCAAGAGACAGGAAGAGCAGATGTCAGGAAGATAAGAAAGAGAAGATAAGAAAGATCTGAATTTGAATAATTCAGTTGGATTATCCTAAATTCCTGAAAGTTCTCAATAGTAAAACATCCGTAAGTTTTACGAAATAAAAAAGACCTGGTGTATTATTTATGCATCAGGTCTTTTCTTTGCTGTTGAACAATAAAAAAGGGGGGATATTGTATATAACTTTAGTAACTTTCTAGTATAATGTGCTAGACAATCATTTACCCATTATGATATAATCGATGATTGATGTGGACTTTTGTTTACATTCAAAAGAATTATAGGATAAATGGATGCTGCTTGAGTGCCTTAATTGAAAGGCTAAGGCACCATTTGCACATTTTAAGGAGGAAATAAAAAGATGAGTTTCACAGTAGAAAAGCTTGAGCACAGCATGGCAAAGCTTACTATCACAGTTCCAGCAGAAGAGTTTGGTAAGGCAATGGTAAAGGCTTACAACAAGACAAAGAACAGATTCAATGTTCCTGGATTCCGTAAGGGTAAGGTACCTATGGCTTTTATCGAGAAGATGTATGGACCTGCAGTATTTTATGAGGATGCTGCAAATGACATGATCAACGAGTACTATCCAAAGGAAGCTATGGCTTCAGAGCTTGAGATCGCTTCACAGCCTGTAATCGATGTTACACAGATCGAGAAGGGAAAAGATTTAATCTTCACAGCAGAGGTTGCTGTTAAGCCAGAGGTAACACTTGGCGAGTACAAGGGCGTAGAGGTTGAGAAGATAGATGTAGAAGTTACAGATGATGAAGTACTTGAGGATATCAAGAAAGAGCAGCTTCAGAATGCAAGAAAGGTACTTGTAGATGGAAGACCGGCAAAGCTCGAGGATGAAGTGACACTTGACTTTGAAGGATTTGTTGATGGTGTTCCTTTCGAGGGTGGAAAGGGTGAGAATTACAAGCTTGTACTTGGCTCACATTCATTCATTGATACATTCGAGGATCAGCTTGTAGGCAAGAGTATCGGCGAAGACGTTGAGGTCAACGTAACATTCCCAGAGGATTATCAGGCTGAGGAACTTGCAGGTAAGCCAGCAGTATTTAAGTGCAAGATCAATTCTATCACAGAGTCACAGCTTCCAGAGCTCAATGATGAGTTCGCAAGCGAGGTAGGTGGATGTGATACACTTGATCAGTACAAGGAAGAAGTAAAGAATAAGCTCGTTGCTAAGAAGACAAAAGAAGCAGCAGACGAGAAAGAAGTTAAGGCAATTGATAAGGTTATCGAGAATGCAACTATGGATATTGCAGATGCTCAGGTAGAGGACATGCAGCACAGAATGAAGGATGAGTTTGCTCAGAATCTTCAGTATCAGGGAATCAAGTTTGAGCAGTATCTGCAGATCGTAGGTGCAACTGAGGAGGACGTTCTTGAGAAGTTCAAGCCACAGGCACTTAAGAGAATCCAGCAGAGAGCAGTTCTCGAGGCAGTAGTTAAGGCAGAGAACATTGAAGCTACAGACGAGGAAGTTGATGAGGAGCTTACAAAGATGGCAGAGCAGTATCAGATGAAGCTTGAGGATATCAAGGGCTTCATGGGTGATGCGGAAATCACAAGCATGAAGAAGGATGTTGCTGTTAAGAAGGCAGCCAAGCTTATCGTTGATGCAGCTAAAGAGGTTTAATCGGGGTTGATCATGCAATTGATGATCGGGGTTTAGCCGAGATGTTTATTCTGACCAGTATTGGAGGTAGATAACATGGCATTAGTACCATATGTCGTAGAACAGACAAGTCGCGGAGAGCGCACATTTGACATTTATTCAAGATTACTTAAGGACAGGATCATTTTCCTTGGAGATGAGGTTAATGATACAACAGCCAGTCTGGTTATTGCACAGCTTCTGTTTCTTGAGTCCGAAGATCCTTCAAAGGATATTTCACTTTATATAAACAGTCCGGGTGGTTCAGTTACAGCTGGAATGGGAATATATGACACGATGAGATATATCAAGTGTGATGTTTCAACTATATGCTGTGGAATGGCAGCAAGCATGGGTGCATTTCTCCTGGCAGGCGGTACAAAGGGCAAGAGATATGCTCTTCCAAATTCAGAGATAATGATCCATCAGCCGCTTGGCGGAACTCAGGGGCAGGCTACAGAGATAGAGATCGCAGCCAGACATATCCTTAAGACTAAGGAAAAACTCAACAAGATGCTGGCTGAGAATACAGGAAAGCCGCTTGATGTTATAGCAGCGGATACAGATCGTGATAATTGGATGACAGCTGAGGAGGCTTGTGCTTACGGTCTTATAGACAGCGTTATAACTAACAGATAATTTGTGACAGATATTAGATGCAGGTGTATATCTGTCGGATTATACCAGGTGCAGAGTAATAGTTTGTACTTTGTGCCTGGTATATAATAAATAGTGAAAATAGAGGTATTGTAATGGCAAATCGTAGTGACGATAGAAAGATGCTCAGATGTTCTTTTTGTAACAAGACTCAGGATCAGGTGAGGAAGCTTATAGCAGGTCCTGGTGCTTACATTTGCGATGAATGTGTTGAGATATGCACTGAGATAATAGACGAAGAGCTCGGTGATACCGAATTAGAAGATATCAATCTCCTTAAACCTAGGGAGATAAAGAACTTCCTTGATGAGTATGTAATAGGTCAGGAAGAGGCAAAAAAAGTACTGGCGGTTGCCGTGTACAACCATTATAAGAGAATCCTTGCACAGAAAGATTTTGATGTTGAGCTGCAGAAAAGTAATATTCTTATGGTTGGACCAACAGGATCTGGTAAGACATACCTTGCCCAGACTCTTGCCAAGCTTTTGAATGTTCCATTTGCAATTGCGGATGCGACAACACTTACAGAGGCCGGATATGTAGGAGAGGATGTAGAGAATATACTCCTGAAGCTTATTCAGGCTGCTGATTATGATATAGAACGTGCAGAGCATGGCATAATTTATATTGATGAGATAGACAAAATTACAAAGAAGAGCGAGAATGTGTCTATTACCAGAGATGTTTCTGGAGAGGGCGTTCAGCAGGCTTTGTTGAAGATTATAGAGGGAACGGTTGCTTCTGTTCCGCCGCAGGGAGGAAGAAAGCATCCGCACCAGGAGCTTATACAGATAGATACCACAAATATTCTGTTTATATGTGGTGGTGCCTTTGAAGGACTTGAGAAGATCATAGAGAACAGAGTTGGACAGAAGTCCATAGGTTTCAATGCAGAGGTGGTAGAGCAGTCAGATCAGGATGTTGGACAGCTTTTAAAGCAGGTTATGCCACATGATTTCATCAAATTTGGCTTGATTCCAGAGTTTGTAGGTAGAGTACCGGTGACTGTAACGCTGGATCTTCTCGACGAGGATGCTTTGGTTAGGATCCTTACAGAGCCGAGAAGTGCAATTTGTAAACAGTACAAGAAATTATTTGAACTGGATGATGTAGAGCTGGAGATAGAGGAAGATGCACTCAGAGAGATTGCAAGGGAGGCTATGGAGCGTAAGACAGGAGCTAGAGGTCTTCGTGCGATCATGGAGAATGCTACACTTAATCTTATGTATGAGATTCCGTCAAATCCTGCTATATCCAAGTGCGTTATAACAAAGGATGTTATAACAGGTGATGCAGAACCGATTCTTTCCTATAGAGATGGTGCAGAGAACGATAGCAGTGATGCATCAAAGAACAGTACAAGAAAGAAAAAGTCAAATACAGATAATGGAGAAAGTGCTTAGACAGACTTTTGCAGATAAGGCGTTATTACACGGGGAAAGCGTATAGTAACGTCTTATTTTATAGGCATATATAAATAATGTCTAAGAGTAACGGAGATAAAAGTATGAGTGAACAAGTAAAGAATATGGCAATGATCAGTCTTGAGGATGGAGTTGCTATGCCGGGATTGTCGTTTTATCTTGATGCAGTAAAACGAGACGCTTGTGAGGCTGTGAAATATACCGTAAAAGAAGATAGTTATGTATTCCTTGCAAATCCGATGCCTGAAAAGGTTGCCGGAAAGGTTGTTTTTTATCCTGTTGGCGTAGTGGCAAAGATAAAGCAGTATGTCAGAAATTCCAATAAAACCATGAGAGTTCTGCTGCAGTCTGCGAAAAGAGCAAAACTTGTGGAATACAAGAAGAATACCTGCTATATGTGCAGTGTACAGGAATTGGAAGATAAAGATGATACAACGGCAGATGAGCGTAAAGCGATAATGTCGCTTCTGCGAGATAAACTCAGAGAGTCCGCCGACAGTGGCATGACCAGGAATAGTGTTCTATTTTCAAAGGTGTTGGCAAATGACACTATAGGTTCACTGACTGATGCGATGGCAGATTATATAACCATACCAAATGATAACAGGCAGGAACTTTTGGAGCTGGTGGATGTGAAAGAGCGCGCATTCAGACTGATTCAGATTATTGATGAGGAACTTGAAGTTTCCAAGATAAAAAGGGAGATTGCAGAAAAGACAAATCAAGAATCTGCAAAGAATCAGAGAAATTTTATCCTCAGGGAACAGATGTCAGTGATAAGAAGAGAGTTGGGCGAAGATGGAACGGACGAAAAGGCAGAGGAATTTCGGAAACGCCTTGATGAAGCGGGATGCAGTCAGGAAGTATATGACAAGATAGCAAAAGAAATCAAAAATTATAAGAGTATACCAATCAGCTCTATGGAGAGCAGTGTTGCTGCGAATTATATAGATGTGATGCTGAGCTACCCATGGAGTGTATCCACGGAAGATAACGATGATATCAAATCGGCGATAGAGATTCTGAACAAGGATCATTATGGCCTTGAAGAGGTAAAAGACAGGATAATAGATTATCTTGCTGTTCATATTCTCAACAAAAAGGGGAACCTTCCGATCATTTGTCTGGTTGGCCCACCGGGAACCGGAAAGACGTCTATTGCCAGGTCTATAGCACGTGCTACACATAGAAAGTATGTCCGGTTATCTCTCGGTGGAGTGAGGGATGAGGCTGAGATACGAGGCCATAGAAAGACATATGTTGGTGCTATGCCCGGGAGAATTGTACAGTCGATAATCAAAGCTAAGGTTAACAATCCATTGATGCTCCTTGATGAGATAGACAAGGTGAGCAGTGATTATAAGGGTGACGTATCCTCGGCTCTTCTTGAAGTGCTCGACGGCGAACAGAACAGAGAGTTTAATGATCATTATATGGCCGTTCCTGTTGATCTCAGCAATGTACTATTCATAGCTACGGCAAACGACATTTCTGCGATTCCCGGTCCGTTGCTTGACAGAATGGAGATTATAGAGATATCCGGATATACAGAAAATGAAAAGTACAATATTGCCAGATTGTATCTCGTTGACAAGACCAGAGAAAATAATGGCCTTTCAAAGTCACAGTTCAAGATGGACGCAGGTTCGATAAAGGATGTTATACGTCATTATACAAGGGAAGCAGGTGTCAGAAATCTTGAAAGAAGTATAGACAAGGCTTGCAGAAAAGCGTGCCGTAAGCTGCTTACCGGGGAGATAGATGCTGCAAAAATCACCAAGAAAAATATACAGGATTATCTCGGACCATATAAGTATAAAGATGAAAAGGGAAATCTGAAGGATAGAGTGGGCGCGGTTACAGGCCTCGCATGGACCGCAGTTGGCGGTGTTACACTAGAGATAGAGGTTAACGTGCTTCCTGGAAGCGGAGCTTTGCAGCTTACGGGCAAGATGGGCGATGTTATGAAAGAGTCTGCTTATGCGGGCATGAGTTACATAAGATCCCTCAAAGAATCGGCAGCACTTGGCGATGATTATTTTGCCAAACATGATTTTCATATCCATATTCCAGAGGGGGCAGTTCCGAAGGATGGCCCTTCCGCCGGTATAACCATGGCAACTGCACTGTACTCAGCTATATTTGGAGTACCGGTGGATGGAAAAACAGCTATGACCGGTGAGATTACTCTTAGAGGTGAAGTACTGCCGATAGGAGGACTTAAGGAAAAACTGCTTGCTGCAAAGATGCAGGGTATAAAGAAAGTACTTATCCCTGAAGCAAATGAATCTGATTATCTTCAGCTTGATTCAGATATAGTCGACGGACTTGATATACATCTTGTCAACAAAATGAAACAGGTGCTTGATTATGCACTGGTAGGAGGAACAAATGGTTGTAAAAAGTGCTGAATTGGAGACTGTGTGTGGAATAACGAGCAAACTCCCGGATAATGCGTTGCCTGAGATTGCATTTGCAGGCAAGTCCAATGTGGGCAAATCGTCACTTATCAACGGTCTGTTGAACAGAAAATCTCTGGCTAGGACATCGGCGCAGCCGGGAAAGACACAGACCATCAATTTCTATAATATAAACAGAGAATTGTATTTTGTGGATCTGCCCGGATATGGATATGCGAAAGTATCAGCAGAAATCAGAGAAAAATGGGGCAAGATGATAGAAGGATATCTTCACACATCGTTGCAGCTTCGCAAGGTGTTTCTTCTGATTGACATAAGACACGTGCCATCAGAAAATGATTGCCTGATGTATGATTGGATAGTGAATAACGGATATGAGCCGGTAATTATTTGCACAAAACTTGATAAAATCAAGAGAAGTCAGGTACAGAAGAATCTGAAGCAGATAAGAGAAAAGCTCAACCTTGTTCCCGGGACAAAGATGATTCCATTTTCGGCTCTCACAAAACAGGGGAAAGATGAGGTATGGAATCTCATAGAGGATACAATAAAAGAAGAGAGATCATAACGTTTATGTTATGTATGTCAGGCTGAAACCGGAAAATGATATACTGGAAAATGATATACTGGAAAATGATATATAGGAAAATGAATATATAGAAAATAGAATATATAAGAAAATGAGCCGGAACATAAAATATGATATGTTCCGGCTCGCTATGTATGTATGATTAATTTGATGAATCTGAAGTCCACAGCTGCTGAACCAGAAGATCATAGACTTCGGTGCTTTTTTGACGCCAGTTCTCGCATATAGCTTTAGCTACCGCCTGGGTTGGAACACTGAATTTGATGTCCAGCAATGGCTCATTTCGGTCATTGATCACACAAGAAACAGTGTATTCATTTGCTTCATTCAGATAATAGTCAGATTGTATTTCAGTCTCTTTTTTCAGGTTGATCTGCTGTTGTTCAAAATAGTCAAGAATATCCTGCTTAATTGCATAAGGAATTTTGTTCTCAAACATACTAAGTGCTTCCTCTCCTTTGTCTGTGATTTTGTAGTGGGAGGCACTTCTTATCGTGGATACATATACAAATTCACTTTCTACCAGCCCGTTGATAGCTTCCTGAAGCGTGAAATAGTTGGTGTATCCCTTCTCGAGAACAAAATCCGAGATCTGGGAGTTGGTGAGGGTGAAATTAACCCTGTCCAACATGTACAAAACTATCAGCTTATATAATATAATAGATTCTGTTCCCATGTTATCATCCTTCGTACGTTATATTAGATGCCTTAAGGGCAACAGTCACATAATAACATTACAAAATTATAAAATCAATACATTTGCGTATGATATTTAATATGTATCTATGTTAGAATTCATGCTCAATTTATGTTCAGATGCTAAGCTTTTGTTGACATTTGAAAGTTTAGTGAGTATAGTTAGATAATAATATATCATTGAGAGGTGCTTATTTCTTTAAGCACGTGTAAATCCCATAAATATGTTTTGTAAATATGTTTGTAATGAGTAAAAGTAAATTTAAATAAATATAAATAATCGAATATAAGTAAACGATTACAGATATATTTACAATTTGAAAAGTACAAAAGATCATGCAGAATTTTTATATATGGATTTATGATACCAGGCGTGAATTAGATTTGCGTGGCGAATAAAACATATGAAATGATTTGCGGATTTATTAAGTATAATTTGAGAATGTTATAGCAAAGAAATTAAGTGGAAGGAGAATATGTATATGGATTTTAGTAAGGCTTCCCTTGCGGATATGAGAGCGTTTGCGAAAGAAAATGGCATAAAGGGATGTTCTGCAATGAAAAAGGCTGAACTTGCAAGTTATCTGGCAGAGTATGTTGAAAATCATGTCACTGCAGTTTCTGTTGAAAACACAGTAAAAGGAAACGATAATAAGGCGGATTCGGCTGAGCATTCAACGCGAACGGAGGGCGTTGCAGAAACGTCCAGGTACACCACGGATAATAATAGTACAGTTGATAGACGTACCCCATCGTCAGGTGAGGAAACAGCACCGAGACGAGGAAAAAGAATAGTTGGTTTTCAGGGGAAAAATAATCCGAGGCAGACCAGACAGGCTCACTTTGAACCTAGACAGAGGCAGCAGGAACAGCCAGAACAGAGACAGCAGTCAGAACAGAGACAACAGCCAGAACAGAGACAGTTTGAACAGAGACGTCCTGCTTACCAGGAGAGCAGGCAGGATGAATCATTCATTCAGGAAAATCAAGAGAATGCAGATGCCAAAAATATACCGGCATATGCGCAGAACGAATACAATCCTGAGCTTGACAGTGGAAGAGTAGCTCATGGCATCCTGGAAGTCATGGCGGAGGGATATGGATTCATCAGAAGTGCAAATTATCTG
>OLGZ01001682.1_pt1 | contig 11909 bp, 8 predicted proteins | sample 1605981 | NCBI WGS metagenome assembly OLGZ01 (sample SAMN03283291) | human gut metagenome | biome: human-associated habitat; material: feces | host: Homo sapiens | place: Peru | collected 2012 | reverse complement strand
AACTGAAAGAGGGTGAGATGTATGATGTTGATTTCGACCATCAGTTCATAGAGACCGAGAAGTATGATGCAAAGCCTACATACAAGAAGTTCTCTGGTTATCGCCCTGGCGTGGCGGTTATTGGCGACTTGATTGTTGGCATTGAGAATAGCGATGGTAACACAAATGTTCGTTTTCATCAGAAGGACACGCTGAAGAGGTTCTTTGAGAGATTAGAACAGAACGGACTTACTATCAATCGTTTCAGAGCTGACTGCGGATCATGTTCCGAGGAAATCGTGGAGGAAATAGAGAAACACTGCAAGTCATTCTATATCCGCGCTAACCGCTGCAGTTCGCTCTACAATGACATCTTTGCCCTCAGAGGATGGAAGACTGAAGAAATAAATGGCATTGAATTCGAATTGAACTCTATCCTTGTTGAAAAGTGGAAGGGTAAAGCATACCGACTTGTGATTCAAAGACAGAAACGGATGGATAGTGTACAGGATCTTTGGGAAGGAGAATACACATACCGTTGTATCCTGACTAACGACTATGAATCTTCCGTAAGAGAAATTGTCGAGTTCTATAACCTTCGTGGAGGAAAGGAACGTATCTTCGATGATATGAATAATGGATTCGGATGGGACAGACTGCCAAAATCCTTCATGGCAGAGAACACTGTGTTCCTTCTTCTTACAGCACTTATCCGTAACTTTTACAAGGTCATTATCCAAAGACTTGACATCAAGAGGTTCGGACTCAATGCTACAAGTCGCATAAAAGCGTTTGTCTTCAAGTTTATCTCAGTACCTGCCAAGTGGATCAAGACATCAAGGCGATATGTACTGAATATCTATACCTGTAACAATGCTTACTCAGATGTATTCCAGACTGATTTTGGATAACGTCTTCAACTTATGGGTATGATACAGCGTATTGTCTCAAGTCGCATTGTGGGGTAAGGGGAAGAAATGGCTTGTCACGAGAAATACTGCATTCAAATAAAGCCCCAAGACATCATAATAACAATTTTGAGTCCAACAAGCGATTTTTTGAAACAGTTGCGGAATTGAGGTTTAATATTATTATGGACATGAAAAATGAAACGATGCAACATTGGATTGCATTCAATGGGTTCCGAGGGGGGAATAAGGGCAACGCAAGCTGCCAGCCGCTCTCGGAGTATGACAAGACCATCTCGCTGCCATGGCTGCACGAGATGGTGCTGCAGATTCGTGGCGAGAAGTCCATTCGCAGCGTGGACAGGACTGATGATGCCCAGCTCGCCAAGGCACGACAGAGAATCAAGGGGCAGTTGCCCTTCCGTTGTGCTCACTACTACCGTTTTCTGAAAAACCGTAGATCGCAGAGCAATGCTGACCCTACGGCTTTCCTTTTTCAGACTACTGTGGACGTGGATGATAAGGAGTTTGTGGAGCAGGCGCTGGAGAAGGCGCGTGAGCTGAACTGCAGCGACTCGATATGGAAGGGAAAGCTGCTGCATCTGGAGTATTCGGCAAGAAAGAAGCTGCATATCGACATCCGTATGCCGATGGGGATGACCATCGAGGAGACGCAGAAGGCGTATTGTGAGGCGCTGGGCGTGCCTTATGATGAGAGCTGCATCTCGCCCGAAAGAATGATCTATATCACGGATAAGGACTCGGAGATTTACCGCTCCAAGGACTGGTATGCTGTGCTGCCCGCAGAGGAGCTGAAAGCCCGCAGAGAGGCTTTTCTGAAGCGTGGGCTTACGATTGACGGCAGGGGCAAAGGGAATTTCCCACAGATTTCACAGATGACACAGATTCATTCTGGGGAGGTTCCTGGTGCTGAAAAATCTGTGAAATCTGTGAAATCTGTGGGACTTAAAGACGGTGCATCTGTGGGGACAGGGAATCTCCCACAGATTTCACAGATGACACAGATTCATTCTGATTCTGCCAGTGAGAAGAATCTGATAGCCTTTGATCTGTTCGTGCAGTCGGCTGGGCTTGAAGGGATGGCGATTGATACTGTCGGGTCGAGACACTCTTCCCTGCTCGCCATCATGAGCGCAGGCGCTTCGAGGGTGATGAGCGAGGAGGAACTGATGAAGGTGGTGAGGACGAAAATGCCAAGCTACTATCAGGAGGATGACTGCCATCAACTGATACATGATTTCTATGCGAAATATGCTGACAGCTCCAAGCCGATGTCGAGGGACGTGATAAGGGTGAATGCGATGGCGGAAAAACAGGCCAGCCAGATAGTTAATAGTTTACAGTTTACAGTTGAAAGCCCAAACGCAAATCATACAGTTCAAAGTTCAAATCTCCAAGTTCAATGTAGTGATGAGGATTATCCGGAACCGCCTGAGATGCCGGAGAAACTGCCGAAGCTGGTGGAACTGCTGATATCTCGAACACCGGAGATTTATAAGCCGGCAGTGGCGCACGCTATCTTCCCACCGCTCGCTACGCATCTCTGGCAGACGAGCTTCCGGTATATTGATAATGTAGTGCATGAGGCTACGCTTTCTACTTGCTTGCTGGCTGGTACGGGCGCAGGTAAATCGTCTGTGGATAAGCCGATTAGATATATTATGGAGGATATCAGAAAGCGGGATGCGGAGAATCTGAAACGTGAGAAGGAATGGAAGGAGGAAGTGACGCGCAAGGGTGCCAACAAGGATAAGCGCAAGCGACCGGATAATCTCGTTATCCAGGAGATTGATGCTGATATGACCAGTCCGGCATTCGTGATGAGAACCGCTGAGGCGCAGGGGCGTTTCCTCTATACTTCGCTTAACGAGCTGGACCAGTTTGATGCACTCCGGGGCAGCGGCAACCAGCAGTTCCGCATCATGTGCCTCGCTTTTGACCCATTCAATCTCTTTGGCCAACAGCGCGTGGGCGTTCAAAGTGTGACAGAAAGGGTAACGATCAGGTTCAACTGGAATGCATCTACCACCATCCAAAAGGGGCAGCGTTACTTCTCAAAAGTTTTGACGGACGGTCCGATAAGCCGTATCAATTTCTGTACCATTCCGGAGCGTGAAATCGGTGATGAAATGCCTGTTTACGGCGATTACAATGATGCTTACCGTGAGGCGCTGAAGCCTTATATCGAGAATCTGAACAACGCCAGGGGACTGATTGACTGTCCTGAGGCGTTCCAGCTTGCCCTAAAACTGAAGGATGAGAATGCGGAATTTTCACGTCTGTCGCAGGATAGGGTTTACGAGAATCTTTCTTTCCGTGCCAACGTCATCGCCTACCTGAAGGCGTGTGTGCTGTATGTGGCGAACGGTTGCAAATGGGAGCCGGAGATTGACGAGTTCATCCGCTGGAGCGAGCGTTACGACCTCTACTGCAAGATGCGTTTCTTCGGTGATGCCATCAAGAGGGCGAATGATACAGGCGAGAAGTCGAGCAAGCGAGGACCATCCAACATGCTGATGCAGTTGCCGGACGAGTTTACTTACCAGCAGGTGATAGACTTGCGTGTAGCAAACGGGATGAGTCAGAAAGGTACTTCCAAGATGTTGGGAAACTGGAAGGATCGCCATTACATCAGGGCTAAGGAGAACGACTCAGTTCCTCAATTCCTCAGTTCCTCAGTTTTTATTAAACTTAAATTCCGAAAGGAGAATTCATAGCGTATGGAAATAGTAGTAAAAAGAATAGCAAAGAAGAAGACTTATACGATAGGTCATCTTTATATCCTGAGCGATAAGAATGTGAAACGTACTTGGCGTTCGGGGGTAAAAATAGGCGACAAGCGTATCTTTGAGCACAGCTTCGATAAGGCGAAGTTGGACAAGGAGCATTACTTCTGTGATACCCTGGAGCCTACGTGGAGAAACCTCCTGGGTGTCGAACTGAAACCGGAAGAGGAGGATGGACGGTACAGCAGGGTATCGGGTAAGAAAGCCCGTAAGATACCGGGGCATACGGCGATACCGGAGGGCTCGTATCCTGTAGTTATCTCGAAATCGCCAAGGTTTAAGAAGTGGCTTCCGCTGGTGCAGGGTGTTCCTGATTTTGAGGGCATCCGCATTCATGCCGGTAATTATCCCGATGATACGCAGGGCTGCATTCTGGTAGGTGAAAATAAATTACAGGGCGCCGTCTTTAATTCCCGCATCTGGTTGCATCGGCTCATGAATGCCATTACCGCAGCAAGAGAAAGAGAGGAGAGCGTTTGGATTACAATCATTTAATGTTGAATGTTGAATGTTGAATTTTTAGTGATTAATTTTTAAAAACAAATTATTATGGTAAAGTCAGTTAATACAAATAAAGTAGAAATGGATAAGAAGGCAGCAGCTGCTGTCGTGTTTGAAAACCCTGAATTCGGTAAGATTCGTACCTTGACCGATGAAAATGGAGAGCCTTTGTTCTGTGCAAAGGATGTCTGTGATGTGCTGGGGTATAAAAGAGCAAGAAACGCTGTAAATCAGTTGGTTAACCACCTTGACGCCCTAAAACAGGGCGTCAAGGTATCGGGAAGCCTTCGTAAGGATGGAACCCCATCTAAACGACTCCAAAAGATGATCTTCATTAACGAGAGCGGTTTCTATGCTTTGGTTCTCGGCTCTAAGCTTTCTACTGCCGTGAAGTTCAAGAACTGGGTTACGGCCGATGTGCTGCCACAGATTCGCAAGACGGGTGGTTATATTCCGGTTCAGCAGGGAGAGAGTGATGAGGAGACAATCCGACATGCTGAAGAAATTCTCCGTGCTACGCTCAAGGAGAAGGAGAATCTGCTGAAGAAGCAACGTCTGCAGATTGAACAGCAGAAGAAGCTTATCGGCGAACAGGATACGGAAATCCGCCGTTTGAATGATGTGGTGGATGAACAGGTGGTTCGCAACGCCAAGAATGGTGAGAACATCATCCAGTTGGAGAATCAGGTGGGTAATCTTTTGCCGAAAGCGCTCTATAGCGATAATGTGCTCGATTCCGTTTCCTGCTTCACCACGACGCAGATAGCGAAGGAGCTCGGCATCACAGCGCAGGAGCTGAACCGCTCGCTCTGTGCTCTCCATATCCAGTACTACCAGAGCGGTCAGTATCTTCTTTATGCCGATTACGCCCACATGGGTTTAGCCAAGAGCCGTACCCGCTACAGCGCCTTCCTTGACCCGAAGAGCGATGGCAGACAGGAGAAGATGGGCAGAGCCTACACCCATACTTATCTCGTATGGACCGAACGAGGACGAAAGTTCATCCATGACCTTGCTCACAGATACTGGGAACTGGGTGAAAAGGTAAAAGGGTAAAAAAAGTAAAAAGGTAAAAAGAGCCTTAACTCCCGTTCGTCCCCATCCCCAGCGATTCCATCGCTGATCCCCCGTAATATTATAGCCCCCGGTGCTATACGCATCGGTGGCTTTTACCATTTTCTCACGGGAAGCAACAAGGGTCTATATGCCACGATGAAAAGGTGGTTTATAGACCCTTGGTTATATGGTGATATTTGTAATCTACATCTCCGCTTTCAGCAGCTTCACCTCCTCTACCGAGGAATGTTGCTACACGCTATTAAAAAGCTTTATTAATGGATTTTATTCGGTATCAGCGAAAAGAAATGAACTATTTTATTCGTTGGTACCGAATAAAAATCACCATTTTTATTTTGTAATATCGAATAAAAGTTGTATTTTTGCAGCAAAAAGTAAGTATATGGAAAAGGAATTGTTTCGAGCGATAATAGCTGAGAACCAGGAATATATAGGTCGTATTCCTTTGGTACAGCGTCCTCTAGACCTAGAGGAGTATGGCAATTATGTGTTTGTTGGAGTAAGGCAAGCAGGAAAATCCTATTTGATATACCAGAGAATTCAGCAATTGCTGGCAAATGGAATTGAGATAGAAAATATAGTATATATCAACTTTGACGATGAACGCTTGCAAGGAATGTCGGTAACAGACTTCGACCTTATATTGCAAGCCTATCATAGCATGTATGAGAGTCAGCCCATCTTCTTCTTTGATGAGATACAGAATGTGGAAGGGTGGGCAAACTTTGCACGCCGTCTTGCCAACCAAAAATATCGCGTCTATATAACTGGCAGCAATGCCAAAATGCTAAGCCGTGACATAGAGACTGTTTTGGGAGGAAGATATCTGGATATCAGCGTATTTCCATATAGCTTTTCAGAATATCTGAAAGCTGTAGGAGTGTTGCTTTCAAAGAATTGGCAATATGGACGAAAAGCAAATGAACTGCAGCGCCACTTCCGAACCTACTTCGACTGGGGTGGGTTCCCTGAGCTTGTACATTTTCAAGAAAAGAGAGTATGGTTAAACAGCTTGTATAATCGTATTTTCTTTAATGATCTGGTGGTTCGTCACAAGATAAAGAACGAGGATGCCTTACGCCTATGTGTAAGAAGATTGGCAGAAAGCGTGAAACAGCCCTGCTCCTTGAACCGTTTGAGCAATCTGATAAAAGCAACCGGTACTTCATGTAGCCCATCAACAGTAATGGAGTATGTTCGCTATCTACAGGAATCATGCTTATTGATTTCTATCGATAATTATGTCTCCAAGTTCGTGGAGAAAGAAACAATAAAAAAACATTATTTTGTAGATAATGGGCTGTTGCATCTCTTCATCAGCAATCCGAATACCTCTTTGCTGGAGAATCTTTGCGCAATTACATTGTATAAGAAATACGGCAAGGGCTTATACTATTACAATAAAAACATAGAGGTGGATTTCTATGTGCCTGATGAGGGACTGGCTGTACAGGCGAGCTATCAGATGAGCGACGGAGAAACCATAGAGCGGGAAGTGAAAGCATTAGTAGCCTTGCATGGTTTGTATCCTCTGAAGCGAGCCATGATAATCACCTACGAGGATGAAGGAGAGATTGTGCGTGATGGACTCAAGATAGAAATAAGACCAGCATGGAAATGGGTGTTGGAAGGTTAGCAGAAGAAACGACAAGGGTCTATATGGCACGATGAACAGGTGGCGTATAGACCCTTGATTATATGGTGAAAGAACCGTACAGTTTATCCTTCAAGAACATTCCACTTGATGCCTCCATTCTGTCCTGCCACATAGTTGCAGGGAGGAATGCCGGGATGGTTCAGGTTGGAAAGATAAAGAGGCTCATCTGCCACAAACTGATGGCAGGTAAACGTATCCCCGGCAGCCAGTTTGCTGTTCTGCGATTCCATCACCTTGAAATTGTCATTACCCAGATACTTGATGGTAACAATACGGCCGGGCTGCCAGGTCAGTCTAACCAGATCATTTACGACAAGAGCATCAGCAATCAGCTTGCTCTTGATAAAGAATCGGCTGGAAGCAACAGCATTCTTACTCTCTACGAACGCATTCCAGCTGGGATATCCCACCATGCGAGAGAGCAATTCCAGATTAAACTTACTCGGCTTGCAGGAACAAGCTACGTATCCCCACATTCGCTTCAGTGTGCTCACCGAAACCGATTCCTGGGTATAACCCTCTATCTGTCGGGAAAGGAAATCAAAATCCCTTGGTGAAACAATCTTTCGTCCCACCAGCGTTTCGACCTCATTCTTGAGTCTATCAAAATCTTCTTTTTTATAATCTTCCATCATTATATATTCATCTATTTGCTTTTTACAGATTGCAAAGATAAGCAATATTTGCCGTTTTTCCCACAAAAAATGTACCTTTTATTGCAATAAACTGAAATTGAACCGTTTTGAACCAATCCACTTTCGTTCTTTTTATGTATTTTTGCAGCCAGAAAGTAAAGATTGATTTGGGAGATAAAATAAAATCTGAAAGCGTATTTATAGTCATTTAAATCATTTTCTATGAACCCAGGATATTAGAGCAGGACAGATATAACATCCCTGCGGTCTGAGATTCTATATGAATCTCAAACCATATCCTTTTAACAAAAAAAATGGCATCCCCTCAAAAACAGGGAGTGCCATTTTTAATTTTATCGTTGTCATTTCTCAAACTCCACAATATTAGTAAAGCGCCCCCACGGAGAACGGAGATAAGCATCTTTGCTTCCCTGAGGAACATAGAGAATTACCTTTCCAAAACTAAGAGGCTTAAAGATATCATCCATCGTCACCTTCCAGATTGCATTTCCCAACCTAGGTGGCGTCTTGCTACGGAAATATATACTCTCCAGATTAGGACTGCCGTCAAAAATATGTTTCATCACATGTAGCTTAGGATTATCTGGCATCACGACCCGCTTCAGGAAAGGATGCACAGCAAAAGCACTATCCTCCAACTCATCTACACGATAACTTACACCCTGATATTTCACGGTAGCAGGTATCTCGATGACAGAATCTCTATCATTGGCGGCACTTACTGTAACCAAACCGCCACCCCACGACTTATATACCAGGTTGCCAACAGTAAACTGAGCAACCACATCGTATAGTATCTCTGGCTTTACCACCTTATTATATAAAACAATACCTGATGTACCCAAAACTAAAAAAGCGAGAAGACAGTTTAAAGCTATTAGGCGACGATGAAGCGACAGAACATGCATCCTTAAAGCAAACACATTAGGATACCGATACTCTAAAGGAAGAAAACATCTCTTGACAGACCAACGATAAGACAACCCCAACCGCATCTCCTTCAAGATGACTCCCAGACTGTAAATATCATTGCGCACATCAGGCACACTCTCCTCCTGCTGCTCTGGTGAAACATACCCTTCGGTACCGGCAGGGCTCTTCAGAATGGTATAGCTATCGGCATCAGAGAGCCCGAAATCAATCAACTTGATCGTACCTCCGTTACGGGCTATCATGATATTGGCTGGTTTCAGGTCGCGATGCACAATCTGCTGATCGTGCACATACTCCATCACCAGCAAAAGCTGGCGGGCTATCTGCCTGCGTTCAAAACCGGAATGCCTTTGGGTGAGCCATTCTTCAAGCGTCACACCATCTATCCATTCCATCACGATACATCTGCCGTATCCCTCAACTTTCTCCAACCCTTCAACCTTCACAATACCGGGATGGTCAAGACGGGCAAGGATGTCGTATTCCTTCTGCTGAAGCTGCAGGAAGGTAGAATCATGACACACATCAGGCTTCAACGATTTCAATATCCACCACTGACCGTTGCGCTTGGCACGGAGCAGGACATTAAAACCGCTGGTAGAGAGCTCGGAGATTTCCGTGAATCTATCCGAAACTGCATCTACAGGAGACAATATAAAACCTGATACTTGCGTCATAAGTGCAAAGATAATACTTTCTGATGAAGAAACAGAAGAATTTAAAATAATTTTTGCATAACAATGTGGATAACTCATGAAAAAATAGTATCTTTGCACCCAAAATTGCAATTTTATTAATAATTAATGAAGATTCTAGTAACGGGTGCGTCGGGTTTTATCGGCAGTTACATCGTGGAAGAAGCCTTGCGACAAGGCATGGAAACCTGGGCGGCAGTACGCCCTTCCAGCAGCAGGAAGTATCTGCAAGACGAACGCATCCATTTCATCAATCTCAACCTTTCTTCAGAGGAAGAGTTGGAGAAAGAACTCGCCCCGCATGAGTTCGACTATATAGTGCATGCAGCCGGCGCTACCAAGTGCCTGCATGCAGAAGACTTTTATAGGGTTAACACAGAGGGAACCAAACACCTGGTGAATGCCATCCTGCATCTTGGGATGCCTATCAAGCGATTTGTCTTCGTCAGTTCGCTCAGCATCTTCGGAGCCATCCGTGAGGAGCAGCCTTATCAGGAAATCTGTGAGAATGATGTGCCTAGACCAAACACGGCATACGGCAAGAGCAAGCTGGAGGCAGAACGCTATCTTGACAGCATCGGCAACAACTTCCCCTATATCATCCTGCGACCTACCGGCGTGTATGGTCCTAGAGAGAAAGACTATTTCCTGATGGCAAAGAGCATCAAGCAGCATATAGACTTTGCTGTAGGATACAAGCGTCAGGATATCACCTTCGTCTATGTTCAGGATGTGGTGCAGGCTGTATTCCTGGCACTTGACCATGGCATGAACGGCAGAAAATACTTCCTCAGCGATGGCGAGGTATATCAGTCGGCTGCCTTCAGCGACCTGATTCACAAGGAATTGAGTAATCCGTGGATGCTGCGCATCAAGGCTCCTATCTGGGTGCTGCGCATTGTCACCTTCTTCGGTGAATATATCGGAAGGTTAACAGGAAAGATGTCGGCTCTGAACAATGACAAGTACAACATCCTGAAACAGCGCAACTGGCGATGTGACATCGAGCCAGCCATGGACGAACTGGGCTACCACCCTCACTATCCATTGGAAAGAGGCGTGAAACTCGCCATCAAGTGGTACAAGGATAACGGATGGCTGTAAAAGCATATCATAAAGTTCAATGTTCAAATCTCAAAGTTCAAAGTAACACCGTGATAAAAGATTATTTTAAGATAGAAAAGAACCCCAAGAAGGGTCTTCTACCATTGGAATGGGTGATGCTGGGATATATGGCTGTTACTGTCATTACCATGCTCTTTACCTATACCAAGCTGGTTAACCCGGAAGAGATGCTCTGGGGACGACTGAGGGTTCTCGCCATGACTGCAGCCCTATGGGCAGTTTACAGAATGGCACCTTGCAGGATAACCAAGATAGTAAGAATCATGGCACAGATAGCTCTGCTTGCCTGGTGGTATCCAGACACTTACGAAATCAACCGGATGTTCCCCAATCTGGACCATATCTTTGCAGGTTGGGAGCAGAATCTTTTCGGATGTCAACCCGCCCTTCTCTTTGCCAAAGCCCTGCCATGGGCGGTAGTAAGCGAACTGATGTCGATGGGCTACTTCATGTACTATCCGATGATAGCAGTAATAGTGCTCTACTATTTCTTCTGCAGATATTACGAGGCAGAGCGTGCATCGTTTGTCGTGCTGGCTAGCTTCTTCATCTATTATGTCATCTACATCTTCGTACCGGTAGTAGGACCAACGTTCTATTTTGATGCCGTGGGAGTCAGAGACATCGCGCAGGGAATCTTCCCGGCAATGGGCGATTACTTCAACAGCCACAGCAACTGTCTGCCAACACCAGGCTATACTGATGGTATATTCTATCAACTCGTAGAAGATGCCAAGGCTGCTGGCGAACGTCCTACGGCAGCCTTCCCTAGTTCGCATGTAGGTGTAAGTACCGTTATCATGCTGTTGGGCTGGCATACGGGCAAGCACAAACTGGTTTATGCGATGTTGCCGTTCTACATCTTCCTGTGTCTGGCCACCGTTTATATCCAGGCACATTATCTCATTGATGCTGTGGCAGGTCTCGTTTCGGGCATAGTTCTCTACTTCGCCCTGATGGCAGTATCCAAGCACATGACAGAAAACAACTCCTCATCCCGATTGAGATTCAGATAAAGACATATACATAATATTAATCATAACATTAAATTGAATAGAATTCATCTAGAACAATGAAGAAACTATTTATTGAGACTTATGGCTGCCAGATGAACGTGGCAGACAGTGAAGTAGTTGCCTCTGTAATGCAGATGGCTGGCTACGAAATTTGTGAGAAAGAAGAAGAGGCTGATGCCATCTTCCTGAACACCTGCAGTATCCGCGAGAATGCAGAGAACAAGATTTATCATCGCCTCGACACCCTGCATGCAGAGCAGAAGAAGGGAAGAAAGGTGATTCTCGGCGTTTTGGGCTGTATGGCAGAGCGCGTGAAGGATGACCTCATCCAGAACCACTATGCCAATCTCGTTTGCGGACCAGACAGCTATCTCAACCTGCCGGATATGATTGCGCAGTGCGAGATGGGTACCAATGCCATCAACATCGAACTCTCTAAGACTGAGACTTACCGCGACATCGTGCCTCAGCGCATCGGTGGCAACAGAGTGAGCGGTTTTGTAAGCATCATGCGTGGTTGCAACAACTTCTGCCACTACTGCATCGTGCCTTATA
>OLGZ01001679.1_pt1 | contig 11943 bp, 6 predicted proteins | sample 1605981 | NCBI WGS metagenome assembly OLGZ01 (sample SAMN03283291) | human gut metagenome | biome: human-associated habitat; material: feces | host: Homo sapiens | place: Peru | collected 2012 | reverse complement strand
ATTCGCATATCGTGGGATTATCATCCCACTTTTATGCTCATATCGGGGCGGGTCCCAAGGTCTTTCACCCACTTATGAGCAAGCTCATGTGGGTTTTGACCTTTTGATACTGGTATCATATATAAAATATATTATTCAAAGGGGAAGCTATGGAAAAAACGGGTTATATCTGCTTTATGATTATTTTAAAAATGCTTGGAATAAAAAATGATCAGAAAGCGTTAGAAGAAAAATTCATGAAGATTGAAGATACCGATATTGCAATAATCAGGATTGCAAAAGAGATGGGCTTAAAAGTAAAGGCTGCACGGTTTTCTGAAAGGATATTCAATAAACTTACTGTTCCTGTAATAGCAAGATGTAAAGACGGGAGATATATACTAATACTCGCTATACATGAAGATAAGTGTAAAATACTTGAGCCGGACAATGGTAATCCTTCAACTGTCCATGTGTCAGAATTGAAAGAGAAGATTGACGGAAGCTGTATCGTTATCGGAAAGAAATATCATGCATCGGATGAAGATTCACTGGGGACAGGCGTTAAGTTTGGCTTCAGATGGTTCATACCAACAATATTAAAATTCAAAAAGCAATTTATAAGTGTGCTGCTTGCTGTATTTGTGATTCAGATTCTTGGAATACTTACTCCGTTAATGACACAGGTGGTTGTTGATAAAGTACTTACACATAGGGCAATGAATACTTTATATACAATTGCAGTTGGAATAATGATTGTATATGTTTATGAATTGGTTATTGGATTATGTAAATCATATCTTTTTGTACATACAACCAACAGAATAGATGTGATTTTAAGCTCAAGGTTATTTAAGCATCTGTTTGCACTTCCGCTTATCTATTTTGAGAACAGACGGGCAGGAGAAACTGTTGCCAGAGTAAGAGAGCTGGATCAGATACGTTCATTTCTGACAGGTACACCATTGTCGTCAATGATAGATGTTATTTTTATAGTGGTGTATATAGCGGTAATGTTCTTTTACAGCACAAAGCTTACATTTGCTGTTATATTGTCGATACCGGTGTTTGCACTGTTGTCACTGACAGTTACACCAATGTTTAAGAAAAGCCTTGATAAGAAATTTGAGACGGGAGCTAAGGCGCAATCTTTTCTTGTAGAATCGATTAACGGTATTAATACGATTAAATCATTTGCCCTAGAAGATTCTTTTGAAGAAAAATGGGGAGAGCTTCAGGCAGATTATGTAAAGGCAGGGTATAACACCTCAATAATATCACAGACATCAGGTGCAATAGCCAACTTTATACAGCAGATAATGGATCTTGTAATTCTGATATTTGGTGCAAAAGCTGTAATTGACGGAAGTATGACGATTGGACAACTGGTTGCATTCAGAATGCTGTCAGGCAGAGTAAGTGGTCCGGTGCTCAGACTTGTGCAGTTATGGCAGGAATATCAACAGGCAAATCTGTCCGTTGAAAGAATCGGAGATATATTTAATTCACCGGTGGAAAATCAGATGACATCTGCAATATCAGAGCTGCCACAGTTGCAGGGACGGATACGGTTTGAAAATGTCCGATTCAGATACAGGGCAGACAGTTCTGACGTATTACATGGTATTTCATTTGATTTGAAGGAAAATAAGATATATGGAGTGGTTGGCAGAAGCGGTTCAGGTAAGAGTACGATTTCCAAACTCATTCAAAGATTATATATTCCACAAAGCGGAAAGATAACGATTGACGGTATGGATATATCATTAATCAGACCTCAGTTATTGAGAAAGCAGATAGGTGTTGTGCTTCAGGAAAATTTTATGTTCAATGGGACTGTGGCAGAGAATATTTCAATTCATTGTCCTAATGTAGGAATTGATAAGATAATAGAAACAGCTAAAATAGCCGGAGCACATGATTTTATCATGGAACTTGAGCAGGGATATGATACTGTTATAGGTGAAAAAGGCATATCGTTGTCAGGAGGTCAGAAACAAAGAATTGCAATAGCAAGGGCTATAATTAATAATCCAAGGATACTCATTTTTGATGAGGCTACCTCAGCATTGGATTATGAATCGGAAAGCATAATACAAAATAACCTCAGGCAGATATGTGAGGGCAGAACGGTTTTAATTATTGCGCATCGTCTGTCTACATTGGCATCAGCGGATAAAATTATGGTCATCGACAGGGGCGAACTGGTTGAATACGGAACACAGAATGAACTATTGGCTCATAATGGCCTGTATTCACACTTGTATAATATCCAGATGAGGGGTGAAGTTGAACAATGAAGAAGTATATAAAGAATCAGTTGATGACAAGAGATAAAAGATTATATTATGATTTCCTGCCGCCTATGATAGAGATAATTGAAAAACCGGCAAATATGCTTGTTAATGTGATTATGTATACCTGTTTTGCACTTATATTAACCGCAATAATATGGGCTTGCTTTGCCAGACTTGACATATCGGTCACAGCTTACGGAAGCGTAAAATCCGAGGAAGCTATTGATTCAATGATATCACTGGTGAGTGGCACTATTGAAAATGTAAATTATAGAGAGGGGGATTATCTGAAAAAAGGTGACGTGTTATGCACGTTAGTATCAGATGCAAATGATTCAGCAGTTGAGCAGTACAGATATAAGCTTGAAACATTGAGAATTCAGAAAGAATTATATGAAAAGCTCTATGAAAAATACGAGAATAATGACTATTCTTCATTGGAAGCGGACATTACGGCTTACGGAGATAACAGTGTGCCTGCAACGGAAATAATACTTGAAAACGAAGTGTTTTTGCAGAATCTGGCTATTAGCGGTGCTGATAATGGAGCATATTTAAAAAATAACCAGAGATTGAATGTTGTTAAGAAAATAAATGAAATCAATGAAGAGACTAAGAATGTGACTACACAACTGGAGTCAAGTGAACAGAATCTCAGAAATACCAGAATTATGGCAGCACAGTCAGGGTATCTGACAATGAATGGCGAATTATATCCGGGCAAGACAGTGAGTGCGGGAGAAACAATAGGATACATATCAGATTCAAAAGGAAATTATTATTTTAGTGCATATGTGTCGGATGCCGATATAGAAGCATTGAAGACAGGTGATGAAGTGAAATTAAAGATTAATGCTTATAATGACACCGAATATGAAATTGTAAGTGGTGTTATTTATAATATAAGTGATGTACCTGTAAATGATGAGAAAGGGGGTGTGTTATATAAAACAGAGATAAAAATAGAAGAGCTTCCTGATAATCTAAAGACAGGAATGAGAGGAAATGCAGACATAGTTGTAGGAACAAGAACTGTAATGGATTATTTCCTTGAACCGTTTAAAAACTGTTTGGAAGATAGTCTGAAAGAAAAATAAGGTGGTGATGTCGGATGAATGTAAGGAGTACAAGGGTTGTTCCTATAATAGATTTATCAGGAAAGATACTTGATGAGATATCCCTGAGCGAGAGTATAATGCCAATACCTAATAAGCGGGGAGGATTTTCGTCAAATGGGACTTATTACAAAGGCGCAGGAATAGTTTACAGAAATCATCTTGGATGCAGTTATAAGTTCAATGAGGAGTATGGTAACACTGTCAGACCTCAAATACTCGGAAAAACCGAATTGGTATATGAAAATCTTATACTCTGCTATCCTGAGCTGGTTGGGAAATTTGGCATTTTTTGTTTTCAACATCAGCCGGTGTTCTCAGATTACGAAGGTGCGTGTGGTGTGAAAGAAAGTAAATTGATTCAAAATCAGAAGGAATTTGAATTGAGTGCTATTGATGAAATTGTTAATATAATACCAACGGGAATACCTGATACAAGCATATATGCATACCGGCTGAAAGCCATCAGCGGCAATATTCATGATACGGTACGGCTTATCAGATATGTGCTTGAGAATAACTGGAATACGGCATGGGACAAAAATCTGTGGGACGATATTGAGTGCTTTGGATATGTGAGGGATGTTGCAGATTGGTTCAAGTCAGACAGGTTCAATCATAAGCTTGGAACGGTGTTTGCGTTGTTAAACTCATTGTACAGGCGTGATAGGACTCTGTATGCCAGATTGCTGCTGGAAATATCCGGTACATATAGCTTTGATAAAAAGAGTATATTGCTTATGAGTGCTGCAATTGTTAACAAGTACTGCAGGCAGTTTTCCAGCACAGAATATGATTGCATTACAGATAATGAAGAATGCTTTGAAATGCTGTATAAGCAATTAGTAACAGGTAAAGCGTGCTGCCATCTGGAAAAGGATTCAGAGTGGGAATGGGTACGGAATTATTATTTGAAAAATAGAGAAAGAAGGATGAAACAATGACTAGAGAAGAGAAAAAGTATTTTGCAAAATTGGAGAAGGCTTCAAAAAATAATCCAATGGTAAGAGTTGAAGCAGCTGCGGATTTTATTAACAGATTTTTGACACAGGCATTTACAACGCCAAGAGGAATTAATGGTGATGGGCTGTGTTACCTTCTGTCTGCACTTACAGGGGTAGCTGTTGCAGATATATCAAAGAAAATGTCACTTGCGGATATGCTTAACGGTTCTTTTTCTTCACAAATGGAATTAGACACAGAAGCAGGAAAGTTCATTGTTGGAGACACAATAAACAAATATTTATACAACAGTCCGATGTCAGCAATCAACATTGTTGAATTCATGTACAGCCAGAAGAACGGAAAGGATAATCTTCCTGACCTTGAAAATATGATAAAAGAAAACGCAGATAATTTTGGCAATCCGGACTATAGAGTGTGGGATGGAAATAAAAATCCATATATGGAAGTTAAGAATGCCCATACAACATATCAGAATCTTGTAAATAAGCTGGAGCCTTACAAACTGTCTAATGAGGAAATCGTAAGTGTATTTGCTATGGCATTGGGACAAACAATAGTTAATGTAGCCAGAGTGTTCCCAAGAGAGATGAACTGTTTAAATATGTCACTTAAGACAGTAATGTTCTATGCACATATGGATGTCTGAAAATAATAAAAAGAGGGAAGGTGAACTCATGATTATAACCAAAGACGTGTTAAAAAATCTAAAATTAAAGAAGGGTAAGATAAGCGAAAAACGATGTCAGGAAATAAATGCTATGAAAATAAAGAATCCATATTATCCATCATTGTACTGTACATGCGACAGCGAATATTTCACTGTTACAGATACAGATAATTATTATGCACATTCAGAAGATGAACGTATAGTATATATAGATGCGTTTGAACCACTAATGCTTTGGTATAGAGAGAGAGAGGCCTCTGAGAATTTTGTCTCTATATATATTCTAATTATTGATGATGAATGGTTTAAAGTTATATTAGATTATATTGATCGTAAGCGAACATGTATGGAAAAAATATGTATAGAAGATATGATTTATAGATTAAGGGAAGATTCCAAATTGGATAATCGACCGGATAAAGATGAAATTGTGTATCTGATTGAAGAAATGGATATGTTTGCCTTTGGCGGTATGATTTATAAAAACATGGAGAAACGATTAAATTTGGAATACAAAGGGGAGTTATATAAATGGAAGCATTGGAACGAATAAAAGAAGCAATCAATAGTGGAAATACTACAAACATAAATGACTGGAGTGAGGTGGCTCAGCATTATAATATTTCAGGCAGCGATGATGTAGAAATTATTAGAAGCATAGAAAATTTTGTTGCTGAGAATTTCTCATTTGAAACAACTGCTGAGAGTGCATATGTATATTTTGGAAGTGATGGAAATGCAAAAATATGGCAGTGTGTTGAATGTATATGCAAAGATACTAGCCAGAATTCTGCGTATATATCATCTACACAGGCAGGAAAGTTGTTTAATGACAAAGGTTTTATTAGCTTTTTGAAGCAAACGCTTGGAGAACACAGCCAATTATTACAAGAAGTTGAAGGCTTTAATGTAGTATATGATGGCACCGATGCCTCCGGAAAAGTAATTATAGATGCAGGAAATAATGAGACAAAAGAAGTTCAGGCTCTGAATGATTTTTTCTCTGAAAACTACATAAAAGGAATAAAATCAAAAAATATAAAGACTATTTTCTCCGGAGATATTCTGGCACGAAACAATAAGGGACTTAACGCATTCTGCCGGACAGAATTGGAGCAGATTTTTTTAAATGACAGCATTGAAAATATCAATGGTATAGAAAAAAGTCTAATTCAAAAGCTAAAAGAAGCTGCACCTAAAGGTGAAGAATACGATTATGTTACAAATGTGTTGAAGGCATCCCAGATTAGTGAAATTAAGGATTTACATTATACATATAAAATTACCGTGGACAAAGCCACAGGTTTTAAAAAAATAGAAGTTTTAAAAGTCTCAAAAAACGAGCTTCAAAATGGTACTAAATTAATAGACCACATGATAGCCAATGATAAGCTTGAGAGTAAATCAATATACGATATTATTAAAAGTTGCGGTGATGTTTTGTCTGAGGAGGATAAAGCGGCATTGCGGAAATTAGCTGATGACGCAGATCAAAATATAATAGAAACTATAATAAAAGATGCCAATGAGATTAATATAATAAAAGCTGACAGTAATTGTGCAAGCAATAAGCTTAATGACAGGCTGGTTAATATGCTTGAACATCAAGGTACAAAAGCAGCAAAGTACATTGTAGATAATGCCGGAGATATCTCAAGTGTATTGGGAGACAATATAAAAGATGTAGCAGCAGCGTTGTCGGATAATATATCCGGAATGGCTGAACAGGATGCAGCAAAATACATAACGGAATATGCAGATGAAATAGTTGAGGTTTTAGGCAAAAATCCATCTCAATTATCCAAATTGGCTGATAAATTCGGAGATGCAGCTACTAAGATAAATGCGAAAGAATATTCTGAAATTATCAAAAACACTAATATTGCCACATGTGAAATGACATTCAGTAAATTCTCTCAAATAAGACAAAAACTTTCTGTTGAAGAGATTCAGAATAGCATCAATGATTCGATTGTATATCTTGACAGTAATGGAAAAATAATAGGGAGAAACTATAGACATACGCGACTTGGACAGATAATAGAAAATGAAGTTCCAAATGAATTTGTGTATAAGACAACGAATACAATATGTGCCGACTTTGCAGATGATGCAACAATGATAAAGAAATACGGCACTGAATTTAATAATTTTTCATCTAAAGAAAAATTGATGTTAAAAGAGATAGATGAGTTCGCAAGAAAGACAGAAGGCTTAGGCAGTGTAGCTGACAAAGATAAAGCTTTAAAGACCTTTTGTGAGACATCAGGTAAAAATGCATCCGAACTTACTGAGACAGACAGGATGGCTATTGATGCGATGGCAAGATACGGAAGACAGGATTCGGGCATCGTTTCTGAACTGTCATCTGTAATGAAGGATTTAAAGAGCTCTTCAAAATTAACAAAATTTTTAGGTGGAGTAAAAATAGCAGGATATTCGTCAATTGCATATATGGCTGTTACAGAAGCAATATCAACTATAGATAAATCTAATCAGGCAATTGCTAATGGTGAATATGGAAAAGCAGCCGGAATAGTTGCGGGTTCAAGTGCGAATATGTTTTTAACGTATGTTGGTGGAGAAGGATTAACAAATGCAATATTACCGGCATTTTTATCAGTGGGTGCAGCTTTTGGACCAATTGGTATGGTTGTAGGCGGAGTGCTTGCAGGCGTTGCCGGATTTACAATCATGGACAAGTTAGGGGATAGCATCGAAAATGTTTTTGAAAAAATTGGAAAAATATGGGACTCAAGATATCGTTCAGCAACAGATGCTGTAAGATATAGAGCGGATCCGCTGGTTATTGATTTTGATGGTGACGGTTTTGAAATTTTGTCTGTTAAAGATGGGGTTTATTTTGATAATGATGCCAAAGGATTAAAAGAAAAGACTGCATGGGTATCTTCTGATGATGCATTACTGGCTATAGATGTTAATGGTAATGGCATAATAGATGATGGGGCGGAATTATTCGGTACGTCAACGGTAATGTCTGATGGCAATAAGGCAAAGAGTGGTTTTGAGGCACTTAGTCAATATGACACTAATGGTGACGGAATAATAGATGCAAATGATTCATCATATGCAAAGCTGCTTATATGGCAGGATAAGAATGGTGATGGAATAAGCCGGCAGGATGAATTGGTAGCATTGGATGATGCCGGAATAAAATCAATATCATTGAGTACAAGCGATGACACGGGCAGAAATGTTGCTTCAGTTACAATGACGGATGGCTCAACAGTCAGTATGGGAGAGTTTGATTTTGACGCGCAGTATTATAATACCAGAGAGAAGAATAAGCCGCAAATTTCCGATGAAATTGCCAAACAGCCGGATATTAGCGCTATTGGTAATGTTGAGAGTCTTCATACTTTAATGCAAAATGATAAATCCGGAGTCTTAAAAGAATATATTGAGCAGTTTGCAGCATCTGGCTCAAGGGCTGAAAAAGAAACGCTTGTCACTAAAATACTTTATTTTATAACCGGGGCTGACAAGGTCGAATCAGGCAGCCGCGGTAGTGAGATTGATGCACAAAAGCTTGCGGTTGTTGAAAAATTTGAGGGCAGAGAGTTTATCGGAACAGAGGGCTCCAACCCTGTTAATACAGCAAGTGCTATTTTAAATAGTATATACAACGATATCTATGACGTTTATTACAGTTATCTTAATGCACAGACACAGCTTAAGGGATATATGGATCTGCTGTATATAAATGAAAAGGAAGACGGCTCATATGTTATTAATACATCGTTGTTTGACAAATTTATAGCAGGCCTCAGTGAAAATGGAATTGATTTGAGTGAAGTAGTGGGAGAAGTCGGAAGATATATTAAAACAGTGAATTCTGATAATGCAACAAACTTCACTAATTATCTGGCTACATATATTTCAAATGAAAAATATTATGATGCTATTGTAGATATATGTTATAAAAATCAAATAAAAGGCTCAACAAATGCTGATACTTTGCAAGGAAGTGCATTGGATGAAGTTCTGTTTGGAAATGATGGCAATGACGTACTTTACGGAAATGATGGCAATGATTTGCTTGTAGGCGGAGATGGGCAAGATACACTGTACGGCGGCAATGGAGATGATGTCCTGATAGGCGGAGTCGGAGATGATTACCTCTCAGGAGATGCCGGCACAGATATATACATCCATTCAAGAGGAGACGGCAACTGTGTCATCAACAATTATGACGCATCGGAAAGCAGAACCTCAGATAAGCTGGTGTTGAATGGAGTTAAGAAGTCAGAGGTGGAAATCAGCCGCAATGGTTATGACATGATAATCCGTGATACTGTCAGCAAAGAGACTGTAATGGTAAAGAATGCGTACAACACAAGCTACGGAAACGGCATATTCTATCTTGAGAATGTTGAGTTTGATGATGGAAAGTTTGGAAAAAACGATCTCTTAAAAGCAACCTCAGTACGGCGTGGAAGTGATGTAAATGACGTAATAGACGGCTATGGAGCAGTATATAATTATTCCGAAGACGAGATAATCTACGCAGGAGCAGGCGATGACACAGTGCATGGCAATAACGGTGACGATGTAATCTATGGAGAATCAGGCAATGATACATTGTATGGCGGAAATGGTGATGATGTGATTGTTGGAGGTATAGGAGAAGATTACCTCGCAGGAGATGCGGGAGCAGATATATACATCCATTCAAGAGGGGATGGCAACGATGTAATCAACAATTATGACGCATGGGAAAGCAGAACATCAGACAAGCTTGTACTGAAAGGCGTTAAGAAGTCAGATGTAGAAATCATCCGCAGTGGTTTGAACATGATAATTCGTGATACTGTCGGAAATGAAGTCATAACAATAAAGGATGCGTACAGCGCAAGCTATGGAAACGGCATATTCTATCTTGAGAACGTGGAGTTTGATGACGGCTCATACGGAAAGGAAGAGCTGGAGCAGATAACATCAATCCGCAGAGGAAGTGATGCTAATGACGTAATAGACGGTTATGGAGCAGCATACAATTATTCCGAGAATGAGACAATCTATGCAGGAGCAGGCGATGACACAGTGCATGGCTATAATGGCAACGATACTATTTATGGTGGAGATGGCAATGATACACTGTATGGCGATAACGGCGATGATGTCATTATAGGAGGCAAGGGAGAAGACTTCATGTGTGGAGGAGCCGGTGCGGATACATACATCCACGCAAGAGGAGATGGCAACGATGTCATTAATAACTACGATACATCAGACGGCAGGACTTCTGATAAACTCATATTGAAAGGAATAGAAGAGTCCGAAGTTGAAATAAGTCGCAGCGGTAATGATATGGTAATCCGTGATATTGTGGGTAAAGAAACTGTAACAATAAAGGAGGCTTACAATAACAGTTACGGTGACAATAGATACTATCTTGAAAATATAGAGTATGAAGACGAAGAATGTGTAAAAGAAAAGAGTGCAGATAAGCAGACAGCAATTACAGAAAAAAGTACATCAGAACAGAACAAAAAGAAAGGTGATACTTTATGCAAAAATACAGCGACAGTAACATCTAAGGAAGAAAGCAGTAATTGTTTAACTGGCATTCATGTTACGACATCCGGAAGCACATCTGATAATAATTCATTAAAGGTGGCAAATGAAACGGATAAGGATAAAAAAATAGTAAAAGAGATAAAAGATACAGAAAGTCAGAGCAAGACGGATGTGGTAAAAAATGAATACACTGTATCGGTCAGCAATGAATCAGAGATAACATCAACAAAAGAAAAAGAAGCGTCTGTAAACAATAATCATGCTGTATTAGACAAAAAAAGTAGTTTTAATGATGCAGAGCCGGACGTGTCTATAACAAAAACAAGCGATAACAAAAAGGAAGCTGGTAACACATCTTTGGAAAAGGAAGTAAAGACAGTTGACAATATTATTTCTAATATTGAGGTTGTTAAAGTTGAGAACGAATATACTTCCATAGCAGATACGAGCCAAACATTATCAGCTTCAAGTGATAGTATTACAAAGATGACCGAACTGATAATTCAGGATATGAGTACAGATGTATCAGGAAATGTATCAGATTCATCATTGCTTGCAAGTACCGGTGCTAAAGAATCAAATGTTCAGCTTTGGACCAATTGAGAAAACTAGGTTGATAAATATGAAGTAACGCGCAATAGACTTAATGGAGGTGATGATTGTAAGGGAGAACTAATAGTTGTTGTTACAATGTTAGGTCTCCCTTTTTATTTTATGATGACATTTATTGCCGGTCTTGAGGAGAAAGTCATCTGAAGATTACGATTATATCTTTATAATGGTAATGAATATGGAAGCATTGGAACGAATAAAAGGTATATTTCAATATAGAGGGAAGGTGAACTCATGATTATAACCAAGGATGTGTTGAAAAATCTAAAACTAAAAGCTGGTAAGATAAGTGAAAAACGATGTCAGGAAATAAATGCTATGAAAATAAAAAATCCTTATTATCCAATGGAATATTTTTCATGTAAGGGGGAGTATTACATTGTTGATGACAACTTTTTTATTCATTCGGAAGATGAACGTATAGTATATATGAATGCTTTTTTCCCATTGCCAATTTTGATAAGAGATTCATCTGAAGATTACGATGAGATATACATGCTGATAATAGATAATGAATATTTTAAGGTTATAATTCATTATCTTGATAATAAAAGAAAATTAGTAGGAGATAGATGGATAAGAGAGGTCACTGGTAAGTTGATTGATGATGTGAAGTTGGATAAAAGATCCGATAAAGAAAATATTATATACTTAATAGAAGAAATGGACGTATTTGGATATGATGGAATGGTACGCACACAAAAAAATAAGGAATTAAATCTGGAATACAAAGGGCAGTTATATAAATGGAAGCATTGGAACGAAT
>OLGZ01001673.1_pt1 | contig 11989 bp, 9 predicted proteins | sample 1605981 | NCBI WGS metagenome assembly OLGZ01 (sample SAMN03283291) | human gut metagenome | biome: human-associated habitat; material: feces | host: Homo sapiens | place: Peru | collected 2012 | reverse complement strand
GCGGTTGGTGTACCCGGATGTATCTGTTGTATAAAATGCGTATAAAAGGCCGTTTTGCTCAAATATAAAGGCCTAAAAAGGAGAAAAAATGAAAGGTTTTACTTTAATTGAACTTTTAGTTGTCGTGCTTATCATTGGCATTTTGGCGTCGGTGGCGGTGCCGCAGTACGAAAAAGCCGTCAAAAAGGCGCACCTGACCAAAGTAATCCCACTTGTGAAAACGCTGGCTACTGCGGAAGAGGTGTTTTATATGTCTAATGGGTATTACACCGGTAACGTGAGCGAACTGGATGTGGATATGCCCGCAGGCGGCACCTATGCCGGGGGAAGCACGGACGACGGCTATTTGCGCTATCCCGATGGAACAGTGATAGATTTATTAGCGGGTATAGGGCATCAATCCGGCGGTGGCAGTTCATTGTATGTAGTAGCGCGTTTACAAGTCGGGCTTTGGTATGTTCAATTTTTAGAAAATTCAGCCTATCCTAATGTCCGTTTGTGTGGTGGAGATGATACGGTGTGCAAAAGTATGGGTGGAACGGAAACCGCCCATAAATTTACATTTAGTGGCGAAAAGACCAACTTTCAACTCCCTTAATATGAAAAACCCCCGCGTTTAATGCGCGGGGGCCTTATAAAATCCAACTTATTTTTGCGGTTTTAACAGCACCAGCCGTTCGGCTAGTTTTTCAAAAGCGCGTGCGCGGTGGCTGATTTTATTTTTTTCTGTTTCCGTCAGTTCCGCGAGGGTTTTTTTGCTATCGCCCACTAAAAACAGAGGGTCATAGCCAAAGCCGTTTTCGCCGCGATAGCCAAAACCAATGTAGCCGTCTAATGAGCCTTCAAAGGTTTGCACGCACCCTTGCGGGGTGGCCAAACAGGCCACGGTGCGGAAACTGGCTCCGCGCTGCGGAAGCAACTGCCCTTCCAAGGCGGATAACAATTTGCGGTTGTTATCGTCCGTGTCGGCGTGTTCACCCGCATAACGGGCCGTATGCACGCCGGGTGCGCCGTTTAAAAATTTAACTTCCAATCCCGTATCGTCCGAAATAGCCGGAAGCCCTGTTTGTCGGGAAGCATAAACGGCCTTTATTTCCGCATTATCTTCTAGCGTTAGGCCCGTTTCGGGCGGGAGTGTCAGCCCCTTAAAATCCGCCAAACTGACGTATTCTATCGGGGTTCCGTTTTTAGTTTTTACGGGCAAAATAGCCATTAGTTCTTTAAACTTATTTGAATTACCCGTAGCAATTAAAATTTTCATCAAACTTCTGCGCCTTATTTCATCATTACGACTTCGTCGGTCATATTCAGCGCCACTAAGTAGGCTTTATACATATCTTCTTCGCTGAGCCACTCGGTAAAAGCGTGGGGGTTGTTCTGCCCCGTAAAGACGGTGTAAGCCCCTTTGCCCAGTTTAAGCATTAACATAGAGGCTGTTGTCCCGGCGCGTTCTTCTTTAAAGTTCGGTGTTACGCCTGCATTTTTAAGCGCGTTGGCAACCACTTGGTGCGCTTGCGGGTGGATGTTTTCGGCTACGTTGCCGTATTGTTTGGCAATAGCGCGTTCAATTTTCACACCGTATTTGGCGCTGATATCTTTGGCTACGCTGTCGGCATAGTTCTTCCAGTTGTCAATGTTTTGTTGGTGAAAATCGCGCAGGCGGAAATCCAATTCGGCTACATTTACTTTGCCGTCGCTCATATCCATATGGTGCAATTCCACATAGCCCTGTTGCCCACGGCTGTTGTTGGGCAGCCATTCGTCTTTGGAGCAGGCGGCACCCAATTCGCAGGCGGGTTTCCAAGCATTTCTGTAACCGTTTTCGGCAGCCATAGACTGGTGTCCGTTTATCCCGTGCACGCGGTAAATTACTTTTTCGGCATTGAAGTTGCTCACCACCACTTCGCCATTTACGCCGCCGTCAAAGTCAAAGGCGATATCCGGGTTGTAGGGGGTTTCTTCAATATAATCAGCCGAGCGGCCTACGTCCTCGTTCGGTGTAATGACGATTTGGATGTTTCCGTGTTTTTTAGACGGGTTTTCCGCCAAAGTCTGAATCAATGTTACAATAACGGAAACACCGGCTTTATCGTCGGCGGATAACATAGTTGTTCCGTCGGAGGTAACAATGGTTTTACCAATCATTTTTTTCAAATACGGGTCGGTTTCCACGCTCAGCGTGTGCCCCTCTTTCAGTTGAATAGGTTTCCCGTCGTATTTGGATATTTTTTGCGCCTTGATGTTTTTGCCGATGATATCGGGGGTGGTATCGTAGTGGCAACTAAAACCCAAAGTCGGGGTTTTCCAATTTACATTGGAAGGAATTTCCACATAAATATAGTAATGTTCGGATAAGGTAGTTTTAAAACCGAATTTTTGGATTTCGGCATAGAGTTTTTTGGCAGTTTCAATTTGTTCCGGTGTAATGTCTGCGGCATCGCTGCTTTGGCTGTCATAAGTGGTGTACTTCATAAAACGGTCTAGCATCGTGGTGCGATATTTAGCGGCCAAAGAGGCATTTTTTTGCCCCTGGTTTTTGCGTACGGAATCTTTTACATAGGTGCGTTCCCGCGGAGCATTGTTGGTAGGCCAGGCCCCAGCGGCATAGGCTTGGCTGGCAAAAGAAATGCCGAAAACAAATACGGACAAAACGGCGAACAACTGTTTGATTGGCATAAAATCTCCTTTAAGTGATATTACTATTATTTTATGAATCTGCCTCTTTTCCTGCAAGGGCCAAAAGACCTAAATAAAATTTGGGTCCTTAATTAGATTCAAAGAGAGCAAATAAAAACCCCGCCAGGAGCGGGGGTTAAAAGTTTTATTTTTCTGCTTGCGGTACAGGTTGCATATCCCACAAGGTTATAAGCCGCAGCACCGTGCGCAGGGAGGCTTCCATTACGTCCACATCGGCATATTCCCGTTCGCTGTGCAGGTTATACTGGCCGGAGAAAATATCCGGCGTGGGTAACCCCATAAACGAGAGGGTGGAGCCGTCCGTTCCGCCGCGTGCCGCCATACGGCGAGGTGTAATATCCTCTTGGCGCATAGCCGTTTCGGCCAAATTTACTACTTGTGCGGGCAGAACTGTTTTCATATTTTTATACTGGTCTTCAAACGTAAGTTCAAAGCCGGTGCCTTTGTAGTTCATTGCTTTAACGGTATTAAAAGCGCGGGTAACTTCGCTTACAAAGCCTTGCATCTCTTCGTCGGTAAAGGCGCGGATAATCCCTTTTACCGTGCTTTCGTCTCCGTTTGTAACAATGGAGTCCACCAGGATAAAACCGCGGCGTCCTGCTGTGTTTTCCGGGCGGCTTTGGCGCGGTAAGAGTGTGTGAAAATCCGAAGCCATTAACAGGTTATCCGCAAAGGCGGAGTTCATCGCTTCGCCGGGGTGTACGGCGCGCAATCCTTTAAATACGGCGGTAAAGGACTTGGCGTTAAAGGTTTCGTCCGTCAGTTGCCCCAGGTCGCTTCCGTCCAGCGTATAGGCATAATCAGCCCCAAACGCGGCTACGTCCATTTTCCCGGCTCCTGTGCCCACTTCTTCATCCGGCGTAAAGGCTACTTTAATGAGGCCGTGTTCCAGTTCCGGGTGGTCGTAGAGGTATTGCACCATCGTCATAATCACGGCTATACCCGTTTTGTCGTCCGCACCCAACAAGGTGCCGCCGGAAGCGGTAATAATATCGTGCCCGCGTGCGCGGGAAAGTTGGGGGGAATTGGCCGGATTAATAACTAATTTTTTTTCGGCATTAATAACGATATCGCCCCCTTGGTAGTTTTTATGTACCTGGGGTTGGACGTCCTTGCCGGAAACTTCCAGCGCTGTATCCATATGCGCGATAAATGCCACTACGGGAGAGTCGTTCGCCGAAGTGGCGGGAATTTCCCCGGTAACAATGGCGTGGGCATCTATCTTTACGTTTTTTGCGCCGTATTTTTTGAGTTCCTTGGCAAGAGCCTTAGCCAATTTTATCTGGCCGGGCGTGCTGGGCACTTTATCCGTTTGGTCGTTAGATTGCGTGTTAAACGTAACGTACTTGGTAAAGCGGTCTGTCAGTTGTTTTTTTGACTCGGCTTTATTGTATTTAGTTACGGTTTTCCACTCCAAATCCTGTGCCTGCACAAAAATCGGCAAGCACAGGGCAGCCACACACGCGACTGCACCATAAAGTTTGTTCATTAGGCCAAATCCTCCAACGATGCTGTAACCTGTGCCAAGGTAAGGCGGGCGGCGGCCAGTTCGTTTTTGGTTTTTTCCACTTGCTCTTTGGGTGCGTTTTTAATGAAACTTTCTTGGGACAGGCGCGCTTCGCGTGAGGCGATGTTTGCCTTGGCAATAGCGAGGTCCTTTTCCAAGCGTTTCTTTTCCTTTTCAAAGTCAATTAACCCGGTAAGCGGTACATAAATGGCAATATTGTCCGCCACCGCAGTAGCCGTTTGTTTGGGTTTTGCTAAATTAATGCCGATATCCAAATTTTCAATTTTGGCCATTAATTTAATGTAGCCCTCATAGGCCTTTACAACAGCCAAATCAGCCTCGTTCTTGGCAGACAACACGGCCGCAATTTTGAGACCGGGCGGCACATTGAACTGGGCGCGGATCGTGCGGATTTCGCGCGTAACATTTTGCAGGGCCTGCATTTTGGCTACGGCTTCGGCGTTTACCAGTGCCGGGTTAAATTCCGGATAAGACTGGTTTAGCAAAAATTCTTCCGTTTCGCCGACATAAGGGCGCAGGGAGGCGGCAATTTCTTCCGTGATGTACGGAATTAACGGGTGTAAGGCCTTTAACGTGCCGTACAAAATATGTACGCAAAGCGCCATAACCTGTTCTTTTTCCGCCGTTTGGAAGCGTTGCTTGGCCAGTTCTACATACCAATCGCAGAAATCGCCCCACAAAAAGTGGTAAAGGGTATTTGCGGTCAACGCGAGGTTGTATTTTTCAATGCCTTCGCGGGCGGTTTTGATAGCATTGGTATAGCGGTCCAAAATCCATTGGTCGGCCAATTCCGTAACGTGCGCCGGCATTTTGAGCGGGCCTGTTAAGCCTTCCATATTCATTAAGATAAAGCGGGAGGCGTTGTAAATCTTGTTGCAAAAGTTGCGTGCGCCTGTAATGCTTTCTTCGGAATACGGAATATCTTTGCTGGGAACGGCCTGCATTAAGAGCGAGAAGCGCACCGCGTCCGTGCCGTATTTGGCGGTCATATCTAAGGGGTCAATGACGTTGCCCAGAGACTTGGACATCTTTTTACCGCGCTTATCGCGGATAATCCCGTTCAAATATACATCTTTAAAAGGCAATTTGCCCGTAAAATCAAGCCCGGTCATTACCATACGGGCCACCCATAGATACAAGATTTCGTATCCGGTTACCATTACGCTGGTGGGATAAAAATGCTCCATTTCGGGCGTTTTTTCCGGCCAGCCGAATACCGACATCGGCCACAAGGCAGAGGAGAACCAAGTGTCTAGCACGTCGGGATCCTGCACCAAATCGTGTCCGCCGCAAATGGGGCATTTTTCGGGCTTTTTAAAGGAAACAATCGGTTTTGCACCGTCTTCAAACGATACCTTGGTTAATTGTTCGTGGCCTTGTTGGTCGGTGGCAAAAGTAAGGCCCTTTTCGCTGCAATGGCGGCAATACCACACCGGGATACGGTGGCCCCACCAGATTTGGCGGGAAATGCACCAATCCTGTATGTTTTTAAGCCAGCCCAAAAACGGGTTTTTCCAACTGGCCGGGTGAAATTGCAATTCGCCCGATTCCGCGGCTTTAATAGCCGGGGCGGCCAGTTTATCCATTTTTACAAACCATTGTTCGCTCATAAAAGGCTCAATAGGGCTATGGCAGCGGTAGCAAGTGGAAACGGCATTATTATATTTTTCTTCTTTTACAAGAAGTCCCGCCTCTTCCAAATCTTTTACCGTTTCTTTTCGGCAGAGTTCGCGGTCCATGCCCAAATATTTTTCGGGGCAGTTAATCATTTTGCCTTTATCGTTGATAACGGTCATAATGGGCAGATTGTGGCGCTGGCCGACTTCGTAGTCGGTGGCATCGTGCGCCGGGGTAATTTTTAAAGCACCGGTACCGAAGCCGAGTTCTACGGCTTCATCAGCAATAATCGGAATAGCGCGGTTGGCAAGCGGGATAATTACTTTTTTGCCCACCATATCTTTATAGCGTTCGTCTTTGGGGTTGACGGCAATAGCGGCATCAGCATAAATGGTTTCCGGGCGCGTGGTAGCAATAATAATACCGTCGGAACCGTCTTCGCCTTTATAGCGCAAGTACCACAATTTGCCCGCGTGCTGTTCGTGTTCCACTTCAATATCGGAAAGCGCCGTAGAACAGCGTACGCACCAGTTGATTAAGCGTTTGCCCCGGTAAATATATTTCTTTTCCCACCATTGGCGGAAACACTCGTAAACGGCTTGCGCGCGTTTTTCGTCCATCGTAAAGCGGATATCGGACAAATCCAATGCCCAACCCATTTTGCGGAACTGGTTGAAAATAGCGTTGCCGCATTCCTGGTACCAATCCCAAACGGTTTGCACAAAGGCTTCACGGCCCAGGTCGTGGCGGGATTTGTGTTGTTCTTTGGCCAGTTTCTTTTCAATGACGTTTTGCGTGGCAATGCCGCCGTGGTCCGTACCCGGTACCCAATAGGCGTCCTCGCCAAACATACGGTGGGCGCGGATTAAAACATCTTGTAAAGTATTGGTTGAGGCGTGTCCCATATGGAGAGCCCCCGTAATGTTAGGCGGCGGGATAACAATAACAAAAGGTTTTTTAGTTTTATCATTTTTAGCGGCAAATAATTTGGCATTTTGCCATTTGTCGGCCAGTTTTTGTTCTACTTCTTGCGGTTCATACGCTTTGGGTAACATAAATTCTTCCTCGGTTTTTTGAATTTGCGTGATGTGACTTCACGCGTAACCTATATATATTTTACCAATTATGCCGCCCCACGGCACGGCATAAAAAACCCCGGGGACTGTCCCGGGGGAAAAATTATTTTTGTTCTTGCGGAAGCGGTAAGGTGCGGCACGAATCAAAGATGTCTAATTTGGGGTCGTACACTTTGCTTTGCAATTCCATTAATGTTAAAAGCGAGTGGGATATATTATCGTGCGAGAATTTCCCTTCGGCGGCTTTCTTTTTCAGGCACGCGTAATCAATATGGTCGGCTTTCTTCATTGTATTGCTCATCCAGATTACCATTGGCACGCGGGTTTGCGTTTCAGGGGCAATCGCATACGGAAGTCCGTGCAAATAGACGCCGTTTTCGCCTAATGATTCCCCGTGGTCGGATACATACATCATCCCGGATTCCCATTGGGGGTGTTCTTTTAAGATATCAATCACACTGGCGGAAATATGGTCCGCATACAAAATGGTGTTGTCGTAAGTATTGACGATTTGTTCCCGCGTGCAGGTTTGTATTTCTTCCGTGTCGCAGGTGGGGGTGAATTTTTTGAACTCCTTGGGATAGCGGCGGAAATACGTCGGCCCGTGGCTGCCGATAGTGTGCAGAACGATAAACAGGTGCTCGTCCTTGGAGTTTTTTAAATAATCACGCAGTTCACCTAACATAATTTCGTCGTGGCAATAAAGCCCGTCGCAAAATTTTTTATTTTTTACGTCCATTTCTTTGTTAGGTACGCGGGTGCAAACCCCTTTACATCCGTTATCATTTTCCAGCCAAAAGACTTTGTAGCCCGTTTGCTGTAACAAATCCAACAGGTTTTCGGTATAGCGTGCATCCGTGGGGTTAAAATCATTGCGTGAAACAAACGAAAAAATAGCCGGTACAGAAACAGCCGTAGCCGTGCCGGCGGACGTAACGTGCGGAAAATTAACGATATCTTCTTTGGCTAGCCGCGGGTTGGTTTTCCGTTCATATCCGTTTAACGAGAAATTTTGCGCGCGGGCTGTTTCTCCCAAAACCAGTACAAACACCGTTTTCTTTTCATCCGGATACGGAATATGTTTGGCATCTTTATCCAACGTTGTAAACGGCCGGCGGTGCTGGGCTTCTATCTGGAAATAACGTATGGTGGCATAAATATAATTGTGCGGAATTACCAAGCGGCGCACTTGGCGGTTGTTGCGCCCGAAAGAAGCGTATTCTTTATATACAAACGGTGTTAATACCAAAAGGCACAAAAGCAAAATGCCCACGCGGGCCAAGCGTCCGGTCAATTCTTTTAAAAAGGGTTTAAAAATAATTTTTACGCGGCACAAAATAAGCGATGGCAAAATACCCAATAGAACCAGCCACGAAACGGAACGCAGGGTAATTAAATCTTTTACTTCTCCGGGGTTTGTTTCAAAGGTGTTGCGAATCATATCCGCATCAATAAACACGCCAAACTGATAGGTTAAATAGTTTACCGCCGCCGATACAACTAGCAACAGTACCATCAGCGGTTTGCCCACATACGGCAATAGCAGTATGCAAAAGGCTGCATAAATAATGGTAAAAACCAGCACAGGTAAGGACAGTAAAAACACGCCGTCCGTAAAGCCGGATATGCTGATATGCGTAAAAACAAAACGCCAAAAACTGATGTTCATTAGTACCAAGAAATAGGCGGATAATATAGCCACCAAGCGGGTAGCGGGGACTTCGGGTCTGCGGGCAAGCAGAGAGAGTAGTTTGCTCATTTTTAGATATTCCTGTTTTAATATATACCTATATTTTACTAAATTTGGAAAAATGCCTGCCTGGCCGGTGCGGGCTGTGCAAATGGCCCCGATTATGCCATAATATAAATATGGAAAATAAAGACCTGGTCCGCACGGAAGAAGTTATAGAGCCGGAAATTTTGGACGAAAACGGCAACCCCATTGGGGGAGAACATACTCCCAAGGACTCCGCACGCCGAAAAGGCGATAACGGAGGCATTTTCGGCGGTATTTTAGTATTGGCACTCGGGTTTATAATGACGCTTCTCGTGGCGGCATTTAGCCTGTTAGTGGTGGTGCCGCTAATGCTTATCGGGCGGGTGTTGGGCTTCCAAGTGCGTACATTTAAACGCTAATTTCAACGAAATCTTTTCCTTCTGCTTCTTTTTTTGCTATAATAAACAGGTAGTCATCAGACCGCACACCGATTTTGGAGAGGTGGCCGAGCGGTTTAAGGCACAGTCCTGGAAAGACTGCATACGGGAAACCGTATCGAGAGTTCGAATCTCTCCCTCTCCGCCAGTTTTATTACTAAAAAGCCCTACTTCTTTGTTGTTTGCTCGGTCGGATATCTCCGCGCTAACGCGCGCGTGCCGCCAGTATTCCTTCCTCGCAAATGCCTAGAATTAGGGCTTTTTATTTTGAAAACTCCCAATCTTTTATTAGGAATAAAATCGGGGACAGTTAGATGAAATTTCTCTTTTCGTATGAATTAAAAAACACCCGAAAGGGTGTTTTTTAATGGCTAAAAGTGAAATCCGGTACGGAGTGTAAAAGAGGCTTCCCACGGGGAGTTTAACTGAAAGAAATTTCCCAAATTATCTTTAAAGCAATAAGATACGCGGCCTTCTAATCCCAAGAAAAAACCGCTGTAAATATCTACCTCTGTTCCCAACCCGAACATTAAATAGGGGCTTGTAGCAGAATCTTCCAACGACCGTAAATAAGAGATAGACCTTTTCATTGCGCCGGCTTCTGCCACCGCATACGAGCGCGGAGTAGTATTAGGCGATAAATTGAATTTGCCCAGTACGCCCAAGCGGCGGGTTTTGTACGAAGAAATAAGCGGCCGGTTGGCCTGCTTCTTGCTAAAATAAATCGCCGGGCCTATGGCAAAGCGAGAGGAAAGGCCGTACAATAGGCGGAAATCTGTAAAATTTTTATCGTGGATGATGGTGTCGCCGGACGGGTCTTGCAAAGAAGAGGAGATCAATCCCATACCGACGGAAATTTCTAAACGGGAAAAATGAGCGGTTTCAGGAAACACACCTTGTCCGGCACGGTAAATTTGAGCATATGATGAAACAGCGGATAAGAGCAAAGCGAGAAGCAAAAAATGTTTCATAAATATATTTTAACAACTAATAATCCCCTATTAAATACCCCAATCTTATTAACTTAGAATAACTCTTTTTATTATATGAGCGTGCCAAAACAAGAAAAGCACGAAAGGTAATTTCCTTGGTATTTTAAGGAAAATGGAGAGAACTAAAAAGAAATATTTTCTTTTTTAAATAAATTTGCTAAAATAAATATGTAAGATTTATGCCGGGGTGCTGGAATTGGTATACAGGATAGTCTCAAAAACTATTGCCCGCACGGGCTTAAGGGTTCAAGTCCCTTCCCCGGTACCATTAGACGAGAGCCACTTTTTAGAAGTTGGCTCTCTTATTTTTGCCCTTTTCTCGTCTTAAAACCCCATTGGAAGCAATAGAAAATTTCGGGCCTGTGAAGTAGTATCGGTGTCAGTATTTTGTCAGCATACGGACGGCTGGAATAACCCTAGATTTAAATCAAATCCCCGTAAGGCAAATTTCTAATATAATTTTCCATAAATTGCCAATCGGGCTCTTGGTTCCCATTTATTTTTTTAGAAGGAAGCATGATAATTTCTTCTTTTATTTTATCTAAAATACGTGCACGCCCATAGTTGTATTTTGGTACTGCTAAATTTAATACCGTACATACAAACAATCCGTTGTATTTGTTTAGCTGGGAATTTCGTAAAGTATATACTTTTACTCCGGCTACAAAATCATTCTCTTGAAAAAAAGCAAATTTGCCCTCGGCACCAATAGTAATACAATCTCCTTTATTACTATATCCTTTGGGAGATTTAACAAAACCACTTATGCCGTTATTTTCGGCACTGCGTGTTACATAAGCCACAGATCCTTTTTCCGTTTCTATGAGGGCTTTTGTTGTTTGACAAGTGAATAAATCTGCCACTTTGAATTTCTCCCAAGTAGTTACCTGTAAAGGTTTGTTTGGGATCTTATTTTTTGTGCATATCTTTGAAAAATCTATCTTGTATTTTTTCAGCCAAGCGGGGATTGGCGGTAAGTCAATATCTTTTAGAGTTCTGTTAGCTTGCCTGCCATATTGATACCGATACGCGTTCATTTTGATAGCGTGACAATAAAAGAGTTTTTCTTCTAATGACATCTCTTCTTTAGGAGTTAAGATATATAAATCGCGACCGCTATAAAAAGGGTATGGCTGAACAAACGTAGAAAGAACACTTCCGCCCGCCGCACAAGTCAATACACCTGCGGGTTGTGGTACCTTCCCTTTTATTGGTTTGACTTTGGCAACTATACCGTTATTTTCAGATGTTCTTGCCACAAAATTTATGCCATTCGTGTCATCTGTGATTTCACAGGCATTTAATTCCAAGTTGATACCGTATTTAATATCAAACAAATTCCCTAATTTCATTTATTGCCTTCCTTAATTAAATACGCTAAATAACTATTTACAGTTCGTTGAAAATCCGCCTGAGACAACTTGGAATAATCCGTCTTCATATATGCTTCGCATAGCCATTCATCTTTCCAAGTTACAGGATGTTTAGCCGTTAACCCCTCTTTAACTTCTTTATCTCTATATAGGTCCACCCATTCATTTTTAATCGTGTTCCATTTGTTAAATTTATCAATACGGCCTAATTTCTTGGCTTTTACAAATCCATCATCTTTATAGAAACCAAAGAAAGTATTATTTTTTTCATTGTGCGGTTTATGGGCTTCCCACACCATTACACATACATTCGTGCTAGCATTATTTGAATAAAAAATATCATCTGGCATAGAGAATACTGCTTTTAAGGTATGCTTTTTAAATAACCGTTCGCGTACTTCTTTAAATTTAGTTCCAATCGCACAGCTCATGGGAACTACCACAACGCCTGTTCCCCCAGTTGTTAAAATATCTAATAAATTTTCTACAAATTCAAGTTCTACATGGTCTTTCTGTGAATATGGCGGGTTAATGAGCCCAATATTGATATGT
>OLGZ01001671.1_pt1 | contig 11989 bp, 7 predicted proteins | sample 1605981 | NCBI WGS metagenome assembly OLGZ01 (sample SAMN03283291) | human gut metagenome | biome: human-associated habitat; material: feces | host: Homo sapiens | place: Peru | collected 2012 | reverse complement strand
CCATCCATGTGACAGCCCGCGATAAGGGACAGGTGAGAAGTCTGCCTCCATTCGTATTCCATGTAAGAAAACTTCCTGACCCAACAGCTTATATTGCGATGGGTACAGATAGATTTAGAGGTGGTGCTCTATCGAAAGGTGCTCTGATGGGTGCTCCAGGCATTCATGCAGCCATAGATGACGGACTCCTTGATATTCCGTTTAAGGTACTGGGATTCGAAACCGTATTCTTCGATAATATGGGCAATGCCATACCTTTGGCTTCGGCGGGTTCCAATTTCTCAGAACGACAGCGCGAAGAGTTCAGAAAACTGTCAAGAAACCGACGCTTCTATATTTCTCATATCAAGGCTGTAGGTCCTGACGGAATTACCCGAAACCTGCCGGCTGCGATGGAAGTAATCGTCAGGTAAGTTCAATTTTCAAAGTATAAAGTAATGAAAAAGATATTATTCATAATCATGCTCTTAGGAATGACGCAGGGTATTATAGCTCAGCCTCAGGCTCGCAGACAGCAGGCACAGCAGAAGGCTCAGCAGTCTAATGCCAACAACATGACTACCCGTGCGCAGATTTCCTTTCCTACTGCAGCCCCAATGGATGAGGATGTGGTATGGAGAAGAGATATCTACCGTGAGTTGGATCTCAATGAGGATGCCAATGCAGGATTGTATTATCCGGTAGAGCCAATTGGTAACCAGATGAATCTCTTTACATCAATATTCAGACTGATGATGACGGGCAAGATTAACGTCTATCAGTATCGTATGGATGGAAACGAGAGTTTTGCTGCTGCCGACCGTGTGCAGCCGTTGGCTTTCCTGGACAACTACCATATCTATTATGAAAAGCAGAATAACGGTAGAATCAAGTTGGATAACAGTGACATTCCTTCCAGTGAGGTGAAAGCCTATTATATCAAGGAGTCTACCTATTACGACCAGCGCTCGGCTACTTTCCATACCAAGGTGCTGGCACTTTGTCCTATCATGACACGTGATGACGACTTCGGAGATGGTGGTACCAAGTATCCTCTCTTCTGGGTGAAATATGATGATCTGGCTCCTTTCCTTGCCAAACAGCAGATGATGACCAGCAATCTGAACAATGCTGCGGTGATGAGCGTGGATGATTATTTTATACGTACCCAATATAAGGGAAAGATTTACAAGACCAATAATATGTTGGGTAAGACTTTGGCGCAATACTGTCCTAATGATTCTGCAATGACAAAGGAACAGAAGCGCATAGAAGCAGAATTGGCTGCTTTCGAAAAGAATGTATGGGGCAATCAGGCTAAGAAGGATTCACTCGACAGCATTGCCAATGCAGCCAATGCTGTGAAGGGAAAGGCTAAGGTGAAGAACCGTAGAGCTGGTGGCAGTTCTTCTGTGAGAGCTTCCAAGTCTGCTTCTGTCAAGACTCGCCGACCGAAGAGTAGTTCCTCTTCTTCCAATGGTTCTGCACGTGTAACAGTTCGTCGTGAACGCCATTAAAAATGAGGATAAGAATGTTTTTTATTAACAGAATAAATAAAAAAGAGAAAATGAAAAAGGTTTTATCAATTGTATTCCTGGTGGCAGCCATGCTGTTTGCCGCAAATGCCAATGCCCAGATCAAGTTCGGTTTGAAGGGTGGCTTGAATGTTACCAACATGACATTCACTAAAGACATTTTTGATGCCTCCAACAAGACTGGTTTCTTTATTGGTCCTATGGTGAAGGTTTCTTTGCCTTTGGGATTTAGTGTGGATGCAGCAGCTCTTTATGACCAGAAAGAAGCTGATGTCAAGTATACCGGTACTGAAGGTGAACTTGGTAAGGTTAACGTGAAGCAGCAGTCCATCAACATTCCTGTGAACGTGCGTTACGGATTCGGCTTGAGCAGTTTGGCTAATATTTTCCTCTTTGCTGGTCCACAGTGGGGTATCAACGTTGGAAACAAAAACTTCAAGTGGAATGAATCAAGCAGCTATTCTTTGAAGAAGTCTAACTTCAGTGTAAACGTAGGTGCCGGTGTAACCTTGTTGAATCATCTTCAGGTTTCAGCAAACTACAACATCGCTTGCGGCAAGTCAGCTGATGCCAGTCTTTCTAAAGCACTTGATGCAGTTGCTAATGCCGGTAAGGACAAGAGCCACAACAATTCCTGGCAGATTGCCTTGGGTTACTGGTTCTAACCAAAGACGAGAAGAGGTTTATACCTATTAAAATATTTAAAAGCAGGTATCCAATGATGGATATCTGCTTTTTTTTTGCTAACTTTGCAAAACGAATGCTCCTAAGTGGAGCATCCCATCGTTTCAGAAGATAAGATATGAGATACGTAGATGTGATATTACCCCTTCCGCTCGACGGAACCTTTACTTATTCTATCCCTGCAGGGATGGAAGAAAAGGTCGTGCCCGGTATGCGAGTGCTGGTGCCATTAGGCAAAAGCAAGAAGTATATTGCCATGGTTGCGGATGTTCATTCCGAGAAGCCCAACTTCGACTGCAAGCCGATAGATGCGGTGCTGGATGAATGTCCTTCTCTTCTGCCGCAGCAATACCGGCTCTGGCAATGGATCAGCAGTTACTATATGTCTTCACTGGGAGATGTATATAATGCTGCCATGCCTTCGGGAATGAAATCTACCGAGAAATTCAAGCCCAAGATGGAACTCTATGTGGAGCTGGCAAGTGGATTCCGGAATGAGCAGGCGCTCCATGTGGCTCTCAGTATGGTGCAGCGTGCGTTGAAGCAGTCGAAGGCTCTTACCACCTTCCTCACCCTTTCTCATTGGGATAGTCTGGAGGGAGATACTCCACGGGAAGGTATCAGGAAGGTAACGAAGGAAGAGCTGATGAACGAAGCCCACTGTACGGCGGCTGTCGTGAAGGCGCTTATCGACCGTGGCATTCTCTTTACTTACGAGTTGGAAGTGGGCAGATTGAATACTTCGGGTGAGGCGCATCTGGATTTGATCAAACCCTTATCCATGGCGCAGCAGGATGCCTATAATCAGATACTGATGCAGATGATGAAGAAAAACGTGGTACTTCTGCATGGTGTTACTTCCAGTGGAAAGACGGAAATCTACATCCATCTCATCAGAAAAGCCATCGAAGAGCACAAACAGGTGCTTTATCTGTTGTCGGAAATCGCCCTAACCGTACAGATTATGGAGCGGCTGCACAAGGTCTTCGGTGACCGTCTGGGTATCTATCACTCGAAATACAGTGATGCTGAACGTGTGGAAATCTGGCAAAAGCAGTTGTCTGACAAGCCTTATGACGTGATATTGGGAGCGAGAAGTGCCGTCTTCCTGCCTTTTCAAAGGCTGGGACTTGTCATCATAGATGAAGAGCACGAGACCTCCTTCAAGCAGCAGGATCCGGCTCCACGCTATCATGCCCGCAGTGCAGCCATCATGCTGGCTAATATGTATGCTGACGCCAAGGTTCTGCTGGGAACAGCTACTCCTTCCATGGAGAGCTATTATAATGCGCAGCAGGGGAAATACGGACTGGTAGAACTGAAAACAAGATATAAGGACATCCAACTGCCAGAGATACAAGTGGTGGATGTGAAAGACCTGCGCCATCGCAAGATGATGACAGGAGCTTATTCTCCTCAACTTCTGGCGGCAGTAAGACAGGCATTAAAGAATGGAGAGCAAGCCATCCTCTTCCAAAACCGAAGAGGATTTGCCCCGATGATAGAATGCAAGGTGTGCGGATGGGTACCAAAATGCAAGAACTGTGATGTATCGCTTACGTTGCATAAGAGTATCAATCTCCTGACCTGTCATTATTGCGGCTATACCTATCCTGTACCAACGGAATGTCCGAACTGTGGAAGTACCGAGTTGATGGGCAGGGGAATAGGAACGGAACGCATCGAAGACCAGATTTCCGAGATCTTTCCAGAAGCCCGTATCGCCCGAATGGACTTAGATACAACCCGTACCCGAAATGCCTATGAGCGACTGATCTCCGATTTCTCTTTGGGAAAGACGAACCTTCTGATAGGTACGCAGATGATTTCGAAGGGCTTGGATTTCGATAAAGTGAGTGTGGTGGGTATCCTGAATGCAGATTCGATGCTCAGCTATCCTGATTTCCGTGCTTATGAGCATGCTTTTATGATGATGGCACAGGTGAGTGGAAGGGCAGGAAGAAAGGGGAAGCGGGGACTGGTAATCCTGCAAACCAAGAATCCTACCTTGCCGGTTATCGGACAGGTGGTGCATAATGATTACGAGGGATTGTTCAAGGGAATCCTGGAAGAGAGAAAGATGTTTCATTATCCGCCTTTCTTCCATCTTATCAACGTGTTCCTGAAACATAAGCATGAAAAGATATGTCAGCAGGCAAGTTTTGAACTGGGCAAAACCTTAAGAGGATGGTTTGGTGAGCGTGTGCTAGGTCCGGATAAGCCAGCCGTGGCAAGGGTAAAGACCATGAATATACGCAAGTTAGTCATCAAGTTGGAGAATGGAATCGACCAGATGAAGGTAAGGGAATACTTGAAGTATGCCCAGAACATGATGCTGAAAGATCCGAGATATGGAGCTTTGCAAATCTACTATGATGTTGATCCGCTATAATTGAAAAGGCTATCCTGCCTGCTGCGGGATAGCCTTTATAATTGTAGTTATGTGTTTTCTTATGAAAAGAAAGTGAATTCTTTTTAGAAGTTGATGTCGAGACCAACTGCAAACACATTGTTGTTACGAGTATAGTCAGAGTTGTAGCTGAAGTTCTTCTGGGCTGTGAGCTGGACATTCTCTGAAGTCTTCTTGTGCTGATAGAAGGTATGGAAATAAGCCACGTTCAAATCCATCTTCTTATTGATGTGGTAGACACCACCGATGGCAGCAGAGTTGGAGCTGACAACGAACGACTTATCGTCCATGTATCTTTTTGAAGTTGGTGTGTCAAGGTTCTCATCAGGCAAACCATAGTTGGTATTCTGCCAGCCAGTACTCAAGGTAATCTTCTTGTTTACGTCTACCTCGACACCTGCGTTGTACTCCAATGTACCACGCTTTAACTTCTCCTGTCGGTTGTTGTAAGATGTAGCGTGCTTGTCATCGAACCAGTGGAAACCTACGTTTACTCTTATTGTATTTACTGGACTGTAGCCTACACCGAGAGCCAGATAAGCAGGAATATCACCAGCAATCTTCTTGCCATCTTCGTATTCGCCGATAGCTCCCTCAAGCTTTGAATCAAACTGAGTCTTCAGCTGTCCCATTGCTCCCTGAATAACAGGATTAGACAGAATGGCATTTGCAGCCTGTTCAGGCACACCACCTGCGATATAGGCATTGCGGAGGTTGTCCGGAAGGTTACCAATACTTGGTGTCTGGTTTACTGACTTATTCTTCAAACGAATGCGGGTCTTGAATTCATATTTGGCAGCAAAGTTCCATCTGCCAGTCTTGAAGTCGATACCGAGCATAGGAGTGAATCCCAAACCGCTCTGGTCACAGCTCAACTCAATGTTGGCAGCCTTTTCCTTGGTAGGGTCGAGTACCATATAGAGAGGCATATTGCCTACCTTGATATCTTCTACATATCCATAGTAGTTTGTTGAGGCATAGACGCCACGTACACCAGCGTATGCACTGAGGTGTTCGTTTATCTTATAGGCTGCACCTATAGAGAGGCCATAGTAGTACTGGCGACCGTGCATATAACTATTGTAGCTATACTTGCCTTCCTTTCCAAAATACTTATCGCTAGAGAAAACTGCAGGTACGCCATATTGTGAAGCAACCTGGTCTACGGCACCAGCCAGCTGGCAAGCTGCAATAGCAGTCTCAGCAACAATCTTCTCGAAAGAGCCCAATCCATTATCAAAAGTACACTTACCGCCACCACCGGTGAGGGCGAAGCCAGCCTGGAGAGACCATCTACCTTTATTATAAGCATACTGGAAAGAAGGGATAACAGGTGCAAAAGCCTTGCCCTTGAATTCTCGTGGAGTAGTAGGATTGTTCACATTATTGGTGAACAATGCATAATCATTCTCAATGCTACGTGTCTGGTAAGCCAACTGCCAGTTGATGGCAAGATGCTTTCCTTCACCCATGAATACAACTCCTGCTGGATTGTAATAAACACCGTCGATACCAATAGAAGCCTCACGGCTCATCATTCTGTTGAATGCTACATGTTGATTGGTGTTAGTGAGCAAACCACCTGCAAAAGAAGGGGCTGCTGAAGCCATCGCAATGGCAAGACTAACTAATTTTAGTTTCTTCATTTTAATTATTTTAAATAAAAACGTCCGCAAAGGTAACAAGAATGTTCTATTTTGCTGCCGTTTAGTGTATTTATTTAAAGTATATTAACGCAAAAAGCCCATTAATTTGCACAGAAGTTAATTTATGCGCAAAATAATGGGCTCATAATTGCCTTTTGGGGGATAGCCTTACATGGCGTTTTCTATGCCTTGGCTGTTGTTGCACTCTTGGCATCTCCATTTAAATGAGGATAGGAGATGCGAGTGTGGTAAATTGCCTTCAAACGTTCGATAAGAACCTGTTTGGCAAGGGCTATATCACGGAATGTAATCGGACATTCCTTGAAGAAACCATCAGCTACCTGACCATCAATCAACTTGTTCACCAGGTTGCTGATGCTTTCCTCGGTATATTCATTCATTGAACGGGAGGCAGCTTCTACAGTATCTGCCATCATCAATATCGCCTGTTCACGGGTGAAAGGGTTAGGACCCGGATACTGGAACAGTGATTTATCAACCACCTCTGTAGGATGGGCATTGCAATAGTTGACATAGAAGAATTTGGTGATTCCCGTGCCATGATGCGTAGTAATGAAGTCTTTGATGATGCCCGGTAAGCCAACCTTCTCTGCCATCTTCAAGCCTTCGTATACGTGATTGATGATGATTTGTGCACTTTCCAGGTCACTCAACTGGTCGTGTGGATTTACGCCAGCCTGATTTTCGGTAAAGAAAACCGGGTTGGTCATCTTTCCGATATCGTGATAGAGGGCTCCTGTACGTACCAGCAGGCTGTTTGCCTCGATGCGGTTGGCGATTTCTGCAGCCAGGTTACCTACGGTGATGGAATGCTGGAAGGTACCCGGTGCTATCTCACTCAGATTGCGGAGCAGTCCCTTGTTGGTGTTTGACAACTCGAAGAGCGTCACGTTGGAGGTGAATCCGAACATCTTTTCGATGATATACATCAGCGGGTAAGACAACAGGAGGAAAATACCGTTGATGGTAAAATAGGTGTACATATTGCGATCGATATTGAACACCTGATTATCCTGCATCAGCTGAAGTGCAAAGTATACCACGCCACTGGCAAGGGCAACCAGCAGGGCTGTGATGAATATCTGGGAACGCTTTGACAGTTCGCGTAACGTATAGATGGCAACCAGACCGGAAGCCAACTGTACGATGATAAACTCGTACTGGTATTTTACGGCTGCCGCACAGATAAGTATCATTGTGACATGTGTGATGAATGCCGTACGCGAATCCATGAAGACGCGCACGAATATCGGTGTCATGGCAAATGGGATGATATAAACGCTGAAGAAGTTATGACTCATGATGAGTGAAACAAAAATAGGGAACAGCGTTATCATCGCATAGAGCATGGTGATACTGCGGGGCTTGTCGAAATAGTCTTTTCGGAACAGGCTGAGGTAGCTGGTGAACATGATGACCAGGATGAAGACGAAAAGAATCTGACCGATGATGGTTGTCGTGATTTCGTCTGCTGTTGAACTGCGGCGCTTCATCTCTTTGTCAAAAGAACAAAGCACACGGTAGGTGTTGTCGGTAATCACTTCACCACGGTCTATGATTTTCTGGCCGCTCATCACCATGCCACTGGCGAGCGGAATACTGCTGAGCATATCATTCTTCTCGGTTTCACTTCGTTCTTTGTCGTAAATGAGATTTGCCTCTATATAATTATTAAGGTTGCAGCGTGACAGAATCTGGCGCTGGGCGGCTATCCTTTCGTCGAAGAATATTCGCTCGTATGCAGCAATGGTAGAATAGAAACTGCCGATAGGGACGCTACGGACATTCTTTCCGCTGATGATGCGGATCATGCTCGTGGAGTCTTTATAGATACGGTTGTATTCCGGGGTGTTGATGATTCCGGTTTGATAGATTTTGTGCAGCTGCTGGGCTATGAGCTCAACATACTCTTTAGGCAGTCCGGGGATGCCCTGGCTGAAGTCGTGTCGGAACCGGTGCACCTGTACACCTTCCGTATTAGGATTGACGGTATAATAAGGCAGGAACTGTTTCAGCAAAGAGTCTTGCTCATGCTTGATAGATTCATCTGTCTTGTAAATAGGAAAATCAAATTTTGCGATGACGGAACCGTACATCCAAGGCTTTCCTACATCATACCGATACTGTCGTCCTTCATTGTGTGGCAAGAACCAAACAATGATGGCAACGGTTACGCAGATAAGAACTGCTTTTGTGGCAAAATTACGCCAATAATTGTGTTCTGGGTTGTTGAATATGCTCATTTTCGTCTAATTATTCTATTTACAGTGCGAAAATACGAAAAAAAACTATTATAATCGCAAAAAAAGATGTAAATTTGCAGAAAAATTTGAAATAAGCTATAAAATAAGACATGACAGATAGAAAAGTAAGGGTGCGTTTCGCCCCAAGTCCTACAGGTGCATTGCACATTGGTGGTGTTCGCACCGCCCTCTATAATTATTTGTTTGCTCGCCAGCATGGTGGCGAGCTTGTGTTCAGAATTGAGGATACAGACTCTCATCGTTTCGTGCCTGGAGCCGAGGAATACATCCTGGAATCTTTCAAGTGGCTCGGCATCCAGTTTGACGAGGGTGTAAGTTTCGGTGGTGAGCATGGTCCTTATCGCCAGAGTGAGCGTCGCGACATCTATAAGAAGTATGTGCAGCAGCTCCTGGACAACGGTAAGGCTTACATCGCTTTTGATACTCCTGAGGAGTTGGAAGCTAAGCGTGCCGAAATCCAGAACTTCCAGTATGATGCTCATACCCGTATGCAGATGCGCAACTCTTTGACTCTTTCTAAGGAGGAGGTAGATCAGCTCATCGCAGATGGTAAGCAATATACTGTACGCTTCAAGATAGAACCGGGTCAGGAGATTCACGTGAACGATATGATTCGTGGCGATGTGAAGGTGATGAGTGATATCCTGGATGACAAGGTGCTTTATAAGAGTGCTGATGAATTGCCTACTTATCACCTGGCAAATATCGTAGACGACCACCTGATGGAAATCTCTCACGTGATTCGTGGTGAGGAGTGGTTGCCTAGTGCTCCATTGCACGTTCTCCTTTATCAGGCTTTCGGTTGGGAGGATACCATGCCTCGCTTCGCCCACCTGCCTTTGCTCCTCAAGCCAGAGGGTAAGGGTAAGCTCTCTAAGCGTGATGGCGATCGCCTTGGTTTCCCTGTATTCCCATTGGAGTGGCATGACCCTAAGACGGGTGAGGTTTCTTCTGGTTATCGTGAGAGTGGCTACTTCCCAGAGGCTGTAGTCAACTTCCTGGCGCTCCTAGGCTGGAATCCAGGTACAGAGCAGGAAATCTTCTCTCTTGATGAGTTGGTGAAGGCATTCGATATCTCCCGTTGCTCTAAGGCTGGTGCCAAGTTTGACTTCAAGAAGGGCATCTGGTTCAACCATGAGTATATCCTCATGAAGAGTGATGATGAGATTGCCAATCTCTTTGCACCTATTGTGGCAAACAATGGTGTAGAGGAGACTTTGGACCGCGTAAAGCAGGTGGTACACATGATGAAGGACCGTGTGAACTTCGTCTATGAGTTGTGGCCATTGTGCTCATTCTTCTTCATTCCTCCTACAGAGTATGATGCAAAGACAGCCAAGAAGCGCTGGAAGGAGTATTCTGCACAGCAGATGACCGAACTCGCTGAGGTACTCGAGGGTATTGAGGACTTCTCAATCGAGGGTCAGGAGCCTATCGTGATGAAATGGGTAGAGGACAAGGGCTATAAGCTCGGTGATGTGATGAACGCCTTCCGCCTGACTCTTGTTGGTGAGGGTAAGGGCCCTGGAATGTTCGACATTTCTGCCTTCCTCGGTAAGGAGGAGACATTGCGTCGTCTTCGCAAGGCTATCGAAGTTTTGGGTTAATTCACAGATATAAATATCTCTCTGGGGAAATATGTTCTGCACATGTGGCGGCATTTTCCTCAGAGAGTTCACGTATTTATAGATAGTAACCAATATAAAGAAATATCATGATCTATAATATCGTAATCTATTTCGTCCTTTGGGGCATAGCCATAGCCAGCTTGTTTAATGAAAAGGTGCGCAAGATGTGGCGTGGCGAACGTGAGGCTTTCAAGATATTGAAGCAGAAGGTGGATCCTACAGCTAAGTACATTTGGTTCCATGCGGCTTCGCTCGGCGAGTTTGAACAGGGACGTCCTTTGATGGAACGCATCCGCAAGGAATATCCGCAGTATAAGATTTTGCTTACCTTCTATTCTCCTTCAGGTTATGAGGTGCGCAAGAACTATGAGGGTGCAGACATCATCTGTTATATGCCAGTAGATACCCGTCTGAATGCCATTCGTTTCCTCCGCCTTGTACGTCCTGTGATGGCTTTCTTCATCAAGTATGAATTCTGGTCTAACTTCCTTCATATCCTGAAGCATCGCAATATTCCTACCTATAGTGTGAGCAGTATTTTCCGTGAGGATCAGGTGTTCTTCAAGTGGTATGGCAGAAGTTATGCTGGTGTGTTGAAGTGCTTTACCCGTTTCTTTGTTCAGAATGAGGAAAGCAAGCGATTGCTTGAAAGCATCGGAATCACTGATGTGGATGTGGTAGGAGATACCCGTTTCGACCGTGTTCTCCAGATAAAGGAGGCTGCCAAGCACTTGCCTATCTGCGAAGCTTTCAGAAGTGGGGTGGCTGGTTCTGATTCTGCTGCGTCTTCTGAGAAAGCATCTCATCCAGACTATAAGGTCTTCGTGGCAGGTAGTTCATGGCCTCCAGATGAGGAAATCTTTATCCGTTTCTTCAATGAGCATAAGGACTGGCGACTGCTGATTGCACCTCATGTGATTGCCGAGGAGCATCTGAAACTGATTCTCTCCTTGCTGAAGAATAAGAAGGTGGTGCGCTATACGCAGACTACTCCTGAGGAGGCAGCCAAGGCTGATGTGCTGATTATCGATTGCTTCGGATTGCTGAGCAGCATGTATAACTATGGTGATGTGGCTTATATCGGCGGTGGATTTGGTGTGGGTATTCATAATACCCTGGAGGCTGCCGTATGGAATATGCCGGTAATCTTCGGTCCAAACAACAAAAAGTTCCAGGAGGCTCAGGGCTTGCTGAAATCGGGTGGCGGTTTTGAAATCAATACCTATGAGGACTTCGATGGACTGATTAGTTCCATGATGAACGACGAGGCTTTCCTGAAGCAGGCAGGCGATAAGGCTGGAGCCTTCGTGGCGAGTCTTTCTGGTGCCACCGGTAAGGTTCTGGCAAAGGTTGAATTATAATATATAAAAGGATTACATTATATAATATATAGTATCTTATATATAAATAAAAGGTCTCATGGTTTTGAAAATCATGAGACCTTTTTTGTTGTGCAGCATAGAATTCCATTTGTTTCATTCCATGCTTGTCTTGTCTTTTGCTTGTCTTATTTAATAATGCGGTAGTAATCCTCCTTGCGAGGCTTCACGGTGTGAGGATGTGCAGAAGCATAACCCAATGCCAGGGCTCCGACGCCCATCAATCCCTCTGGCAGATTCCAGTCCTTCATCAACTTCTTGCCTTCTTCTGAAGCGAACATACCGTCTTCACGGTTGATCCAGCAGGAAGAAAGACCGATAGAGTGGGCTGCAAGCATCATATTGCCTAAGATAAGGCTTCCATCTTTTACACCATTAACGTTGCTTGCTGGTGCCAGAACGATAACGATGGTTGGCGCTCCATAGTAAGGATCGCTTTCTAC
>OLGZ01001669.1_pt1 | contig 11998 bp, 12 predicted proteins | sample 1605981 | NCBI WGS metagenome assembly OLGZ01 (sample SAMN03283291) | human gut metagenome | biome: human-associated habitat; material: feces | host: Homo sapiens | place: Peru | collected 2012 | reverse complement strand
ATACTTTGTCTTAAGAGTAGCGTTACCTACTATGCTGTATACTTCCTTCTGGAAAGCATCACCAGAGTTTGAGATTGTTGTTGCAGCCTGAACATTTGCTGAATTAGCTGAATTAGCATCTGCAGCATCTGGATCTGAAAGTGCTGTCTGAAGAGCAGTTCTAAGTGTATCAGCATTCTGTACATCTGTTGATCTTCTTGACTTGTTGATGTACTTGATAAGTGCTGGAGCAAGAGCTCCTGCAAGGATTGCCATGATAGCAATAACGATAATTAACTCTACGAGTGAGAAACCTTTGTTGTTTTTCTTCATAATTTTACTCTCCTTTTGTTATATGTTGTTTTGTTGTTTGTTGTTTGTGCTTTCGCACTATATTAAACCGGCATCCTCGTACTACCGGACTTAATCACTCATCGTCTTCCCCGGCTCCGGGTCAGGAGTCACGAGGAAGAATCTCTCTATAGTAACATATATATCATATGATACTCTCTATTATATCTCTTGCATCTCTGATTCTAGTACTGATCCATCGCATCGTACATACTCATGATAGGACCATATACAGCTGCAACTATCATTCCAACGATACATGCCAAGATAACCATGATAATTGGCTCCATAGCCGCTGTGAGCGCATTAGTTGCTGCCTCGACTTCTTCGTCATAATAGTCTGCAACCTTGCTGAGCATCTCCTCTATATCACCGGTCTCCTCACCGATCTTGGTCATAGCCGAGAGCATAGGTGGGAGCATCTCCATATCCTTAAGTGGCTTTGAGAGTGGCACACCCTTGGATACCTGAACCTTGGCATCCATTAGACCATCTCTTATGATCTTGTTATCCATCATCTTGGCAACCTGCTCAACTGCGTCTATCATCGAGATACCTGAAGCCATCAGTGTGCTCATGGTTCTTGCGAATCTTGAACATGCAGTCTTGACATTCAGAGGTCCAAATATTGGAGCCTTAAGACCAATGTTTGCAAAAAGCTGCTCGCCGAAAGGAGTCTTCTTGAAGAACTTAACTCCGAACACTATAGCTGCAACAATGATGATGAGCAGCCACCACTTATACTTCACAAAGTCCGCAGCAGCCATCATGGCTCTGGTGGCAAATGGAAGCTGTGTTCCCATATCCTCGAACATGCTGGCAAAGTTAGGAATAACGGCTACCAGCACTACTATGATTACTATAACCATAACTATAAGAACTACGATAGGATATGTCATGGCACCCTTGATCTTGGATGTAAGTGCATTATCCTTCTCGAAGTGCTCCACCAGTCTGTCAAGACATATCTCCAGGTTACCGGACATCTCGCCGGCTGCCACCATGTTGATCATGATAGGTGGGAATACATCAGGGTTAACTCTGAACGCATCAGCAAGTGTTCCACCTTTTTCTACATATGTACGAGCATCTGCTATAGCTTTTCTGAGTGTCTTGTTCTCTATCTGATCTCCCATCAGTTCAAGCGCTGATATAATCGTAACACCAGCCTTGATAACCGCTGAAAACTGCTTACAGAATACACCCAAATCTCTGGACTTAACTTTTTTCTTAAATCCAATGTTCCCCAATGGACTGCTCTGCTCCGTAAGGCTCATGATGGAATAGCCTTCCGACTTGAGCTTCTTTTCAGCACCGTCTCTGTTTGGGGCTTCGATGGTACCTTTTTTGTTCTTACCATCTCTGTCAACAACCTTGTAATTAAATACTGCCATTGTCTCTCCTCCGACCCAATCTTAATATTCTTCTTATTTTTCTTATGTTCTGACGTATATACACTTTAAAAGCGCAATTTCACAACATAAACTATATGTAAAATATCTTACTATACTAAGTAAATTTAATCAACATTTAATTATTTGCGTGTTATATTTCATAATATATGCACAAACGTCTTTGTCAGTTTTTCCATATATTTCCTTTTGGCAATTGATTTTGCCATATCTCAATATACATGGAACATTGACTCTTACTGACCGTTGATCTTCTTTCTAAGATACTGCTGATCCTGAGCATATGTCATGGCAGTCTCTCTGGTGATCGTTCCTGATGCGAACAGCTCATACAGCGAATCATCCATAGTTACCATTCCAAGCGCTCTACTGGTCTGAATAGTTGACTGGATCTGGTGTGTCTTTGCCTCACGTATCAGACTTCGTATAGCAGGTGATGCAAGCATAACCTCGAATGCTGCTACTCGTCCATTGCCACTTGCTATAGGGAGCAGTGACTGTGATATAACACCCTCAAGAACCATGGCAAGCTGAACTCTTACCTGCTGCTGCTGGTTTGTAGGGAAGATATCTATGATACGGTCGATGGTACTTGCCGCACCTATTGTATGCAGTGTTGAGAATACCAAGTGTCCGGTCTCGGCAGCTGTTATAGCTGTTGAGATAGTCTCAAGATCTCGCATCTCTCCTACGAGGATTATATCAGGATCCTCACGAAGTGCTGCACGAAGTGCATTCGCATAACTGAGGGTATCCATACCAACCTCTCGCTGATTAACTATCGCTTTGTTGTGATGATGTATGTACTCTATAGGATCCTCCAGTGTGATGATGTGATCCGTGAGATTTTCATTCGCCTTATTTATAATAGAAGCAAGTGTTGTTGATTTTCCTGAACCTGTAGGTCCTGTTACAAGAACAAGTCCTCTCTTTCTCTTGTATAACTCAACAACCTCCCTTGGTATACCAAGCTGATCAGGTCTCGGTATCTGTGTCTCAACTCGTCTGTAAGCCGCAGCCATATTGCCCTTGTCCATGAATACATTCACACGGAAACGGCCTGTCTCAGGCGAATCGAACGAGAAATCGACCTCTCCTCTGTCCTGAAGTATGGCTTTATGCCTATCCTTCATCGTAGATCCTATCGCCTCGGCGGCGTCAGCCGGTGTAAGCGGCGGAACCTCAACCTCCGTGAGTTTACCGTTGATCCTAAGCTTAGGTGGTATTCCTACAGCTATGTGAACATCTGACGCTCTCTCCTCAACGGAGAAAGCAAGCAGTTCTTTCATATCCAGCATTTCTTGTCCCTTCCTTTCCCTTTTGCATTAATAATTTCATATATATAAATAATCCCTGTTATTATATATCGCCTTGTATGTCCTCACAAAAACTTAAACAGCTAAATTCTTGATATTCTATATCCAACCCACATCTAACCCATATCCACGCCTTCGGCAACCGTAACCGTGCTGTGGACGATCTTGTTCATCTCTGCTATGGATGTGATACCATCAAGCACATGCTTTGCAGCTCCCATCTTAAGTGTGAGCATTCCTTCCTTGAGTGCCTGTTTCTCTATAACATCCGCTGTGGCACCCGACGCTATGACCGCCTGAAGTGCTCTCGAAACCGGCATCATCTCATACACACCGATACGTCCTGCATATCCTGTGTCGTTACACAGCGGGCATCCCTGTGGCTCATAGATGATGACATCCTCCTCATCAGCAGGAACACCGAGCTGTATTCTCTCTTCGTCCTCCACAAGTCTAGGCTGCTTACATGTTGTACACAGTCTTCGCACAAGTCGCTGTGCGATAACTCCAACCACGGCATCACCGGCGATATAGGATTCGATACCCATATCTATAAGACGTGTGATGGTCGATGCAGCTGAGTTTGTATGCAGTGTCGATACAACCAAATGTCCGGTGATAGCGGCCTGTACGGCGATACCTGCCGTCTCACCGTCTCGGATCTCTCCTATCATGATGATATCCGGATCCTGTCGAAGGATAGATCTAAGAGCTGCGGCGAATGTCATATCCGCCTTGTTGTTAACCTGTACCTGATTGATACCGTTGATGTTGGCCTCGACAGGGTCTTCAACTGTGATGATATTAACATCCTCTGTGTTAAGCTCACTGAGTGATGTGTACAGTGTTGTTGACTTTCCAGATCCTGTAGGTCCCGTTACAAGGATTATGCCATGTGGGTTGCTCAGGATGTTGTCGAATACCTTCTCCTGCTCTGCATCGAAACCAAGGGCACTCTTTGGCTTTGTAAGACCGTCCTTGGATGTAAGTCTCATAACCGTCTTCTCTCCGAACACTGTAGGAAGAATAGAAACACGAACATCAAACTCTCTTCTGTCTACCATGATGGTGATACGACCATCCTGTGGTTTTCTCTTCTCTGCTATATCCATGCCGCCTATGATCTTGATACGGGCTGTGATACCTGCCAATATGCTGAGATCATATGACATAACCTGCTTCAGCGCACCGTCTATTCTGTATCTGACTCTGACACTGTTCTCCAGCGCCTCTATATGTATATCAGATGCTCTCTGTCTTACTCCGCCCTCTATGATCTGCTTTACCAGGAGTACTATAGGCGAGTTATCGATCTCATCGTTACTTCCATCTTCATCGTCCCCACCGAGCGCACTCTGCTGCTCCTGCCTATATGCCTCCGCAGCCTCCATAGCCTGGGCACTTCCATAGTACTTATCTATGGCGTTCTTTATACCTTCCTCGGATGCCAGCATAGGCTCAACCTGAAGGCTTGTCACAAGTCCGATATCATCCATAGCCATAATGTCCATAGGATCAGCCATGGCAACCTTCAGAATGTTAGGATTATCCGGATCTATCTCTATAGGAATGGCCTGGTACTTGGTTACCATACTCTCCGGAACCATATGTATGACCTTTTCCTCTATCTTTGCGCCCTTGAGTTCAATATAATCAATTCCAAGCTGGGTTGTAAGCACTGTAATGAGCATATCGTTACTGATGAATCCCAGATCAACGAGCGCATTACCAAGCTTTCTGCCTGTCTCTTTCTGCTTTGCAAGTCCTTCCTGTAACTGTTCCTCTGTGATAGCCCCCGCTGCAACAAGGACATCTCCTATTCTAATCTTCTTACGCCCCACATTAAGTCGCATTCTCCACAAATCCTCCTCTTTATTTTTCAATACGCAATCATCTTTTTCTCGTTTACGCACAATTATACAAATACCTAACCTGCATTATATCACAGTATTTTCACATTTTAAACAATTTGTACATATTTTACCATTTTTTTTACTGTTTTTCATAAACATCCAAATTATTTTTTTAGGATAAGCACTATTTTTGCACAATCGACATAATATAATTACAAATAATCTTGATTGTTGTGATCAAACAAACCGGGAGCACAAATCGTATGGAAGCATTCAAATCCCCTCTAACTCCCGATAAAGAAAAGGAATATATAAATCTGTGTATGAACGGAGACCTTTCTGCCCGAAGGATCCTCATAGAATACAACCTTCGTCTTGTTGCACATATAGTGAAAAAATACAATTCATCTGTCAGAGATTCCGAAGATCTTCTTTCAGTCGGAACCATCGGACTTATCAAGGCAATCGACAGTTACAGACCGGAAAAGGGATGTAAGCTTGCCGGTTACGCTGCCAAATGTATAGAAAATGAAATTCTCATGAATCTTCGTCAGGAAAAGAAAAAAAGCCGCGAGGTATCAATGTATGAACCGATTGGAACTGACAAAGAGGGAAATGAAATAATAATAATGGATATCATAAGCGCCTCTGGTATATGTCCTCTGGATAAACTGATAACCGAGGATCACCTGAACCATCTTCCCGCCTGCATGGAGAAGATCTTAAGCCCACGCGAGTACCGCATCATCGATATGCGCTACGGTTTATCCGGCAAACCTCCCATGACGCAGAAAGAAACCGCAGGGCTGCTCGGGATCTCCAGATCATATGTATCCCGCATAGAAAAACGCGCATTGACAAAGTTAAGAGGATGTCTTGACAAATAGCCAAGACATCCTCTTTGGTAATCTTGTATTTCTTATCACTCTTTCCGGCGAATTATCATTCCCACATCAAGCTTCACACCCAGCCGTACCTTAAGCATCTGCTTTGGATGTGGTGCCGATTCCATAGGAACACTTTCCTCATCGTATATACCCTCAACTGTGCAATCAATATTATCCCCATCAAATCCCATGACTTCAACCTGGTCTCCAACCGAGAACTTGTTCTTCTGTTCAAAGCATACACATCCATCTTCCGTGACGGTTCTGACCGTCCCTATATATGTATAATTCTTGACATATGTATTGCTGTCATATATCTGCGAATCAGAATCAGTCTTCCCGAAATAAAAGCCGGTTGTAAACTGCCTGTATGTACATTTTGCAATTTCGCTCTTATAATATTCCATATTAGCCTGATATTTGTCTTCAGACTCAAAGTAATCATCTATTGCTTTTCGATATGTTCTTGCAACCGTTGCAACATAAAGTGCCGTTTTCATTCGTCCTTCTATCTTCAGGCTATCTATGCCTGCTTTCACCATCTCCGGAACATGTTCTATCATGCACAGATCCTTAGAGTTGAATATGTAGGTGCCGCGGTCATCTTCATTTACAGTCATATACTCTCCGGGTCTGGTTTCTTCTACTATCGAATACTTCCATCGGCAAGGATGCGTACATGCCCCATGATTTGCGTCTCTGCCCGTAAAGTAATTGCTCAAAAGGCATCTGCCGGAATATGATATACACATAGCTCCATGCACGAATGACTCAATCTCCATATCCTCCGGTATATTCGCTCTGATTTCCGATATCTCTGCCAGAGATAACTCTCTTGCAGACACAACTCGCTTTGCTCCATGCTCGTACCAGAATCGGTATGTCATATAATTGGTGTTGTTAGCCTGTGTACTTATATGAAGCTCCATATCCGGCATAACCTCTCTGGCCATCATGAACACTCCCGGATCAGATACAAGAACAGCATCAACTCCGGTATCCTTCAATTCTCCAAAGTAGCTTCTCATTCCTTCCAGATCATAATTATGTGCAAAAATATTTGCTGTCACATATACCTTTGCTTCTCTGGCATGCGCATAAAGCACAGCTTCTTTCATCTCTTCTATAGAAAAATTATCAGCCTTCGCCCTGAGTCCAAATGCCTGGCCACCTATATACACAGCATCTGCGCCGTAATCAACCGCAACCTTCAACGTATCAAGTCCGCCGGCCGGGACCAGCAGTTCTGGTTTATTTGTCCTTACCATCTTTATCTTCTACTCTCCAATCTAAGATCATGCTATTCCATCATATAATTTAATCATTACAATGGTCTGATCCATCATTTTTTCTTGATGCTCAGGCTCATGCCATCACCAATATTAAATATTCCTGTTTCCAGATTCTCATCATGCGTCAGCCGATATAGGTAATCTCTCATCCTCGCATGTATAGTTCGATTTCTTCTTGTGACAGCAAACCGGCTTTCAAGCACGTCACCATCCTGAAGTACATTGTCACACAAGAGAACTCCTCCCGGCTTCAGCCTTTTTATGGACTCCTCAAAAAAGCTGCCATACTGTCCCTTTGCCGCATCCATGAACACCATGTCATATTCTCCGGATAGCTCAGGCAGTATCTCCAGCGCATCCCCTTCCAATAATGTCACTTTATCCTGGACTCCAGCTCGAACAATATTCTTTTTCGCCTGTTCTATCCTCAGCGGATAGTTCTCTATAGTTGTTATATGCGCGCCATCTTCAAGGAATCTGCTCATAAAAATGGCAGAAAAGCCTACGGCAGCACCGATCTCAAGCACCTGCTTTGGTTTATTCATCAGCAATATCATCTTGATGAATTCTCCTGCCTCACGTCTTATGATCGGTATCCCGTTCTCTTCTGCCTCTTTTCTGATAGCTGTTACCACCTCATCATAATCCACGCCGAATGAATTAATAAATGACGCAAGTCTCTCATCAGTTATCATAATATATTACTCTCCATTTTGAATCTTCTTGTTAAAGCTTTCATTGTATCGGCATCAACGACATTCCATCACATTCCATCACATTTCAGGATCTATGTTGTCGGTGTTGTCTTCTGTTCCCTCTTCTGATCCCGATTCTGCTCCCGATTCGGATTTTGCCTCTGTTGTTCTGTCCTCGGCGGCTCCTTCATCTCCCGTACCATTCGCATTTGTACCGGTTGAACCGCTGGTGCCTGATTCACTGCCAGTTGTGCTGCTGTCCGATCCATCTGAAGAAGCAGTAGCCGACACACCGGTTATTATATCTATGATCTCCTGATTGGTGTTACTCGGAGACATGACATATGTGCCAGGCTTCATCTTGCCCGCATCCCCATTTATTCTCACCTTAAGTATAAATGCATACTTATTATCTATAACTCCCGACTTCTTGAGTGAATCAGCTATATCCAGCAACGGCTCATCCTCTGTTATCGTAACTGCCGTCTTCTTGTTGCTTCCCGGTTCCACTGCCGCCGTCGAGAAGACCTGATAAGCAAAATCAAACGAATAAGAAAATCCTTTGACAAGTATAAACAAAATGCACACATTGATGAGAAGTCCAAACAGGAATCTCAGTATCTTTTTCATACTTCTAGCACTATCAATAGCCATAACCGTAATTCTCCTTGTTCGCAATACCCTTTTGCAATATATTTAGGTTTTACTGTGCGTCTTCATCTATGATGTCGAAGTCAAGGTCATCTGCAATCTGTTCATACACCATCTTCATCATACGCACCAGTTTCTGCTCAGCCCTGATAAAATCATTGACAATAGTATCATGGACTATAGAGTCATATTCTATGAATAGATTATTGACTTCATCATATGGATTGTCAAGCATTTCATTGTTCTGTATTTCATAATTTTTCTTACGAAATTCCAAAAGCTGCTGCAATTTCTCCGGTTTTTGTCTCAGTTTATCTTTGCAATACTGATAATTCTTATAGACATCCGAATCCTTGATGCACGCATTAAGCTGTCTGCTAAGTTCCAACGTATCTGTCATAATATCACCCTTCTATACTTCTGTGATTATCGGAAGAATCATCGGACTTCTCTTAGTTCTCTTCCACAGAAATTCGCTCATATCATCCTTTATAACCGACTTTATCTTACCCCAGTCTGTAACGCCTCGGCTCAGGCATCTGTCGAGCGCTTCCTGACATGTTATACGGCAATCTTCCATCAGCGTCTCAGATTCTCTGACATATACAAATCCTCTGGATACAATATCAGGCCCTGCCACAAGCTGATTGCTGTATCTGTCAAGTGTTACAACAATGATTATAAGTCCATTCTGCGACAACATCTGTCTATCCCTGAGCACTATATTACCGACATCTCCAACGCCAAGTCCATCTACAAATACACCCTGTGCAGGGACTTTTCCTACCACATCAAACTTATCCTCACCAATCTCCAGCACATCGCCGGTGGTCATGATCTTGATATTCTCTTTTGGTATGCCCATCTCTCCGGCAAGCTCCGCATGGCGCTTCAGGTGTCTGTACTCACCGTGTACCGGTATAGCATACTTAGGTTTTGTGAGTGCATATATAAGTTTCAATTCTTCACGGCACGCATGTCCTGATACATGTGTATCTTCAAATATAACATGAGCCCCCTTTGCTTCAAGCTCATTGATAACCTTAAACACAGCTTTCTCATTGCCCGGAATCGGATGTGAGCTGAATATGACCACATCTCCCGGTTTTATGGCAACTTTATTGTGTATTGAAGCAGCAATACGCGAAAGGGCTGCCATATTCTCGCCCTGGCTTCCCGTCGTTATGAGCACTACTTTTTCATCGGGATAATTCTTTATCTGGCTTATATCTATAAGAGTATTATCCGGGATATTGATATAGCCAAGTTCCGAAGCGGTAGTTATGATGTTAACCATACTTCTTCCCTCGATTATAACCTTCCTGCCATACTTATATGCCGAATTGATGATCTGCTGTACTCTGTCTACATTAGAAGCAAATGTTGCTATGATAATACGATGATCTTTATTGTCATTGAAAAGATTGTCGAATGTTCTGCCCACCGTCTTCTCTGACTGTGTAAATCCCTCTTTCTCTGCATTTGTCGAATCAGCCATAAGGGCAAGCACACCTTTTTTACCAAGCTCGGCAAATCTCTGAAGATCTATAGTTCCGCCGAATACCGGTGTGTAATCTATCTTGAAATCTCCTGTATGCACAAGCAGTCCTGCCGGTGTATATATCGCAAGCGCAGCAGAATCAGCTATCGAGTGATTCGTTCTGATGAATTCTACTCTAAATGCACCCAGATTTATATTCTGACCATATTTCACAACCTTTCTTCTGGTATTATTCATAAGGTTGTGTTCCTTGAGCTTATTCTCTATCAGACCCATTGTAAGCTTCGTTGCGTAGATAGGCATATTAAGCTCTTTCTCAATATAAGGAATAGCTCCTATGTGATCCTCATGTCCATGGGTAACTACGAGTCCTCTGACCTTGTCCGCGTTTTCCTTGAGATATGTCACATCCGGTATAACCAAATCTATTCCAAGCATATCATCCTCAGGGAATGCCAGTCCGCAGTCAATGACTATGATAGAGTCCTCATACTCTATCGCAGTGATATTCATTCCAATCTGTTCCAGACCGCCCAATGGAATGATCTTCACTGTCTCGTTATTTTTTTTATTCAATTTTCCTATACCTCCAAATTTACGTCCTCTAGCAGTTCATCAAATATCTTGATAACCGCACTTAATTCTTTTTCATCTTCGACAATATCGTATGCTGCCATCTCTTCCGTATCAGCTCCGCTATTCTCACGGAGTATAAGGAACGATTCATCATCCGCCCTGTCGATCACAAACAGATAATTAACGCCTCCCAGCGTAGTCTGTTCTAACACTTCAAATTCAACTTCCGTCCCATCCTCTGCCTCAAATACAATGCTGTCATTTCTGTTATCTGTCATATAAACCTCTGTCTTTTTTATTTGCTTCTAGAATCAAGATAATTCTGCAAAATAACCGCAGCCGCCATCTTGTCTATATATGTCTTTCTGTTTTCTCTTCTGACTCCGCTATCCATGAGTATCCGCTCAGCTTCCACAGTTGTAAGTCTCTCATCCCACAAGACAACCTCAAGACCTGTTCGTCTTTCCAGATCTTCCTTAAAGCTTACTGTTGCCTCGCATCTGGCGCCTTCTGTGTTGTTCATGTTCTTCGGATATCCAAGGACTATCAAGCTGACCTTTTCCTGCTGTCCTCTGGAATCATATTCCTCAATGATCGCCTCTATTCTGGCCAATGTCTGTCTAAGCTTTCCTGCTGACTTTCGCTCCACAGTCTCGACCGGCTGCGCTGTAATCTCCAGCGGATCACTCACAGCCACTCCTACCGTCTTCGTTCCGTAATCTAATCCTAAAATCCTCATATAACTAACGCTCTCTTCAAATATATGCTGTATCCGGCTATTATGCGAAATTATATAAGATTGTTCTTTATGTAATCCTCAAACAATACTTCTATAATCTCATCACGCTCAACTTTCATTATAAGGCTTCTCGCATTCTTGTAGCTGGTTATATATGTCGGATCACCGCTCATTATATACCCAACAACCTGGCTTACCGGATTATATCCTTTTTCTGCAAGTGCATCATATACCTGCCCAATGATCTGTCTTACATCAGCAATCCCATCTTTCACCGATGAGATATTCTGTGTGCTTTCGTTACTTCCAAAATTTTTCCCAATGTTATTCATTAAATCACGTCCTCATACTTTTATCCAAACTGTTTTATCCAAACTGTTTATCCGAACTGTCTATCTAACGTTCCTATTCTAATATAAAAAATATCAAAAGTAAAGGAACAGATTACAAGACCAGGTTGCAGGAACATATTACACAAGCATAATATCCCCATCTTTTGTATACTTCACATATACAAAACTGTTAATAAAGCTTTCCGGCATTGATGTATCACCTATATTTATAAGTATGTCCATATATCTCTCTGTATGCCCTCTAAGATATGTGCTCTTATGACCATTCTCGGTTCTATGGACAACCTCCTCCACAAGAACTTCCAGTTCTTTACCATCAAACATGGTTTCATACGCTTCCTTATTGCGCTGAGCAAGATCCAGCAGCACATCACTCCTGCTATTCTTTACATC
>OLGZ01001667.1_pt1 | contig 12004 bp, 16 predicted proteins | sample 1605981 | NCBI WGS metagenome assembly OLGZ01 (sample SAMN03283291) | human gut metagenome | biome: human-associated habitat; material: feces | host: Homo sapiens | place: Peru | collected 2012 | reverse complement strand
TATACATTTGATTATATAAGACTATAACCTGTATGTACATGCAAATGCGTAAACTCCATATATTCTCCTTCCCTCACTTTTTGTTGTGCAATATCTCTCGTCTTATATAATCAAATGTATAATCTTCGCCTTTTTCTGCCAGCATTGTGAGCATCAGCTCCAACAACTTTGCCGATTCCGGATGCAGCATATCCCGCGATCTGCCCCTAAGGTAATACTTAAGAGGATATTCGTCTGTGTATTCGTCCTTATTGTAATTCTTGCTCGCCGCAACCCTGTCACAGAACATCTCCACAACGTATTTTATTGGCATCCTCATTCCAACAAGCTGTCGATTACTCTTATCAGCACTATAATCTATCCAATATTCCAAGTGATGCTTATTTCTCCCCTTGTGATGAAGCCACGCACTTGAATAACCCTTGTCTTCCCGCTCCGCATCATTGGGACTCCTCGTCCCCTGATAATACTTCGCACCCACAGAGAATTCTGTCCATGAATACTTGGACAGATCATGCAGCAAACCTTGTTTATACAGTCCACATCGAAAACAATTTTTCATGACCATACTCTTATGTCTGTTTATCGTTTTCAGATGTTTGTACCACCCAGGTGTCTCCATATACTCAGCCTCCTTATAATCAAACATCACAAATCACCAACTCTGATACAGCGACAAAAGGCTGCCAGCAAACATCCTCCATATGAGGTTCTTTGCAAGCAGCCTTCCCATATCTTTAAGCCGAAAAAGGGACTAAGTCTCTTCTCTTTCGACAATGCTAAAATGCTGCCAAACGGCTTATTTCCTTACTTCTGTCATATATCAATCGTTCAGTACACATCACGTGTATATCGCTTTTCTGCCCCTTTTTTGCCCCTTGTTGTCCCTTGGAGTATGTTGGGTTTCTTCCTTATTTTAATAAAGCATTAACTCTCGACTGAATCACATCAACATTATAACCTGCTGCCTTGAGGCGGTCAACACGCTCCTGACCATTTCCCCACTTTCCGGCTATGACTTCGTGAGCAACTGCATTGATGATCTTATCCTCAGACATCTGTGATACCTGAACAAGCTTGTTGACTGCTACCTGCACCTTGTTGTAATCATATCCAGCCTTGGTCAGTCTACTCTTGCGATCAGCACCATTGCCCCACTTGCCCGCCAACACCTCTTTAGCCAATGTATTGACACTCTTCTTTACTGTTGTGGATGCTGATGTGGTCTTGACCTTACCGGCCTGCTTATTCCATGAGGCTGCGCTGATATATGCCTTATTGAGATCAAGGTTACCGGCATATCCTGAGAGCTTGCCAACGGATGTGTACTGTCTGATCAAGCAATTATATTTTCCTTCATTCCATGGGTGCTCCTGGTATCCGGTCTCAACATAATCTGGGTACTGAGCCACCCACAGCCCATATCCAGCCTTTTTTACTGCGTCCATTGCACTCTTCTGTACATATATGATCGGCTTGATGCCTGTCTTCTGATATACATAGCTACACCATTTCAGGCACCATTCCAGGTCGTTCTTGCCAAACTGAGGGTTGTTCTTGGCTTCCCAGTCAAGTACAAGGATGGCTTTGCCGATGTACTTCTTGCAATAGGCCAGGAAGCTATCAGCCTCTTTCTGTGGATCTCCGCCATTTGCATAGTGGTATACTCCCAGAAGTTTTTTTCTACTCAAAACTTTATCGCAATGTGCTGCAAAGTATCTGTTCTTGTAGTCCGTGCCCTCGGTTGCCTTAACGATGCAAAAATCGTATGCTATTTTACTGAGATCTATGCCAGCATCACCCTGCCAGGCACTGATATCTATTCCATTCATTTCCCATCACGCTCCTTTATCTCTGTATCTCCACCTCTGTAAAACCTCTTAAATATTTCAATCAGGTAGTCCCATCCTCTGGTGCATATGAATGCAATAATAAAAGCACCAAAGAATACAGCTACAGGGTAATACCATAGTAGTCGAATATCAAAATATGATAATGCCACAAACAAGCATATCTCACATATAATGAGGCTTGTAATAAGTACCTGAAAAGAGGTTGGAATCTTCTTCAGTATTCCAACCTCTTTGGTAAACTCTGTGATAACTGTGATCAATGTGCAAATCGCTGCAACAACTAATAATAAAATTGCTAACTTATCCATAATTATATCTCCTTCCTATTCCTGATCATGTGCCGCTTTGTTCAGATGTTTTTCCATTTTATCTATGGCCTCTGTGACTGGTCCATTACAGCCCAACTCCTTTAAACCTTTGAGGCAAGCAAGTGTGCCATATGTAAGTATGCACTGTTCCTCTTTCATCTTCTTGATCTCCGCATCCTGCTCATTTTGCCTTGCATACCACTTGTATATAGATATGAGCAGACCACCTATGACTGCCAGAGCACCAAGCACCTTGCCTACATCGATGATTGTATTAGTATCTATATACATATTATGATGATGCCCCCTTAACAACAGCAGACGCAGGGCCAACACAGACTGCCAGCACAGTCAATGATCCTGTGCCAGACTTAATATCATACTGTACAGTAACGGTACATACACTACCTGATATTGTGTAATCATATCCAAGATATGTGATATTTGATGCACTCTTCAGCACAACAAACACACCATTGGTTCCGGCTGGTATGTCAAAGCTCTGCTTATTATTGCCTGCTGTTCCAGCCTCGAAAGAATAATTAAGTCTAGTTGACCCAGTAACCACCCTTCCAGCCTCAGCGGTCTTCTGAGCATCTTTTATAGCCTTTGCATTAGTATTAACATTAACATTTGTTTGCGCAAGGTCTGAATTGAGAGTCCGAATCGAGTTAGAGTTCTCTTCGGCCATATTTTTCGCCACATCAGCCGCAGACTTAGCTGTACTTGCCGTTTCCCCTACAACAGATATCTTATTAGAATTAGCATTTATACGTTCGCTAAGCGAATCAATACTTTTTTCCGTAGATATGCGGTTACTCTGTATAGTGTCATAAATATCTTCTGTAATCTTATTTGATTCCGTCTTAGTATACGAATCCCCTTTTGTTATCTTGTCTTTAATGCCCTGGAGCTTTGCGCACTGGAGCACAGGAGCCCCCACATTTATACCATTTATTGGTATTACCCACAGCAGCATATCCGCAACTGTAGCTCCATTGTTTATATCTCCAGTTATATATGATGGCATAACAGCCGTGCCTGACGTTGACACTGCTGTACCTTTGATTACCACGAGTTTCATGCTCTCTATGCCGTCTGTATCCATCTCATAACGTGCTACAATAAGGTCATAGCGTTTCTTATCTGTCTCACCGCTATCGATTCTCAAGTCCTCATACTCACCTGGGAGTATCCTTGCATGGCACCCCTGGAATAAGATGTTAATCGGCATTACTCGAAATGTATTTGCATCGACCATTTTAGATGCCTCAAATGCAAATATTCCGTCTTCTTTCCATATTGCCTGCTGCAGTAATCTGTCATCCTCACTTGTCACGTGAGACTTTCCTGTTCTTCCTGTTACTATTTTCATGCGTCCACCTTTCCGCTATGACACCGAATATTCAATGTCTATGCTATTATCATCTATCTTTGCTATGATATTTGTTATCTGCTTCCTTACTGCCGCTCCTGTAATCTTCTCTGTGCCACCTGTGATATCGCCTATCTGCATTGACATATCCGGAAGTGTCATGTCAAGACTGTCTGCATTGAGCTCCTGAAGCCTTGCTATGCCTCCGGTTCTGAGTTCGTCAATACTGGAGGCTGAGCTATAATCATACACAGCTGTGCGCTCTTCCATGCCTGTATATACTTTTGTATCTGTGATGTTTCCTTGACTATCCACATACAAGTGCAACACCAATCTGTCTTTGAGTTCACCCTGACCAAGACAGATAAGATGATTATATTTGTTCTTGATCTGTGTGATATTGTAGTTGATATCCGATCTCATACAATCTTTATCCTCTGTATAATCGTAAGACACCGCACTACTCATAGTCACATATCCATCTTTAGTTACAAGCCTGAGAACCCTGTTCTGGGTGTCCAGTAACGCACATATGCCATCATAGAGACTCACATATCTGTTAAACTGAAATGATAGTACATTCCATGACTCACCTGTCATCCTATATATGCTGCTAAGTCCAGCCTCTTCAATGAGCTTGTTGATCACTGTAACTGCATCACCTGATACAATCTTGTAATCCGTTCCCGCCGGAGGCTCTATGATCTTGTCACACAAGATGCCTCTGAGATTTCGGCCAGTGTATTTGATTTCTCTGTCGGATGTCACCACACCGACATTGTCAACTATTCCGCCGTACTCAGTGTTATTGATATACCACCAAGAACCGCCTTGCAGGATGTTGTTATCCTGCGCTACCGTAATCTCGAAGTCCTTATCTTTGGCAACGTCTACATCTGCACTAAAATTATGCAAATAGCCTTGTTCTACCCTTACCGGATCCGTATATACAAGCTTTATGTCCATTTTGGCTCACCCCTTTCATGTCGGATTGTCAAGTCAAAATTACACTTTCCCCAGAATATGATATGTTTCCCGGGTGCTATCTTCTGGAATACATCACTTTCCTTGTTTCTCTTGCTGAATAGATTCTCTGTACTGCCATCTGTCTTCATCAATGTCACAGTTCCAAGCTTAGAGTTAATAATAAGTCTTTCGCCATCTCCTACCGTAAAATGTACGCTGTATCTGTGCTTATCTATCTCAACATACGGATCCACTACTCCACCATAGAATGTCAAGTCAAAATCGCAACTTCTTATATCGTCAATCAACAGAGATGATACATTGCTGTCTGATATGCTGTAATCATATTCATAATCGTAATCGTACCCTTTCCCTGTCTCAGGCACCTGCTCATTCTCTATATACCTGTATACATCTTCACGAATCCAGGAGCTATCAGACACAAGCTTAAAAGATATGTTCATTGTAGTGTCAGTGTCAAGATAATTGCTCTTGACTGAGCTAAATGCATAGCATTCAAGATAGTAATCTCCTATATAGAGCCTTCCCTTCTTTTCTGCTATAATATCCTTCTCACAAACCTCATACAGCCTATTCTTAATATCTGTACACTTTTTCTTACTTGCCGCAGATATAACAATAGGGATGGTCTTTGAGACCACCCCTTTTCTAAAATTCTCAGCACGGTTTCTGCTGCTGTCGTATGCCCACTCATAATCTCTGAGATCATTACTGTTTGCAAATGTTCCTTTCTTGCCAAACTCTACAACCTCACCGAGATGATTCACATATTTAAGCTGTTCAAGCATTTCTCACCATCCTTCCGAACTCTCTGCCATCAAGTTTCAATCTCACACCCTCTGTAAGAGCTGTCAGTATCCACTCATACATGTTGTCATCTATGTGTCTTATGATCTCCAATATCTTATAAAGTACCTTCAGTGATTCCGAATCACCAGTCGCTGCTCCACCTGTAGCCTCTGCCATGTCCTCAGCTACCTTCTTAATCCAGCCAGTATTCTTCTCAAGTGGCACTACAGCCTCAGCTCCATTACCCTCAAGGATACCGACCTGGCCACGCTTAAGCACACCACCTTCAGCAAGCTGAGGAGCATCAAGCTCATCTATCCTTGATATCGACACCTTTGGAATCTTATTTAGAATTGATATCGCCGAGTTAATTGCCCGGATAAAGCCATTGATAATCCCTGTAGCTTTACTAAGTATCGCATTGACCGCTGATGTCACAGCACCTTTCAGGCCGTCTGCTATTGCTGTTCCGACCTTGCTAAATATGTTCTTGATCTTCTGCCAGGTGGAGCTAAAGAAATTCACCATCGGTGAAAATGCATTCTTTATACCAGCCCAAGCCTTGCCAAATATATCACTGAACCATGTGCCAACTGCTGAGAATATTCCCTTGATGCCATTCCATATTCCGCTGAAGAAACCAGTAACAGCCGACCAAACACTCTTAATTCCATTCCACGCTGTTGTAAAGATGCCTTTAAAAAACTTTCCTACTGCTGCAAATGCTGATTTTATACCATTCCATATGCCTTTAAAAAATGCAGGTGCTGCATTCCAGACTTTCTTAATGCCTTTCCAAGCCATTGAAAACGATTCACGACAGTTGTTGATAACTGCCATAATTGCAATAATCGCCGCTTCCAATGTGATCTCAAGCATCTCGCAAAACCATTCAAGTATCGGTTTCAGCACTTCAAGTATCTCTTCTGATATCAGACTTATCACCTCAACAAGCGGAGGCAGGATCATATTGATAAGTTCCATCAATGGATCTAATATCATTAAGATTAAATTTATAATTGGATTAAGCAAATCAAGTATTGGCTGCAATAATTCCAGTACCGGCTGCAAAATCGAAATTAAAATAGGAAGAATCTGCGACACTATCTGCACAATAGGTGGCAAAAGCATATTAATCAAATTCGTAAGTGGCGGCAAAATGGTCTGAACTATCTGCAATAATGGTGGTAACAGTGTATTAACAAGGGATAATATAGTAGGCAAAATAGCTTGCAAAGTTCCAAATATAGACTGCAATGCAGATGTAAGTGTCTGCCCCAGTTCTCCACCTATACCCGGCAACAAGGTTTCAAGTATGCCAGGAAGGTTATTCACCAATTCGGACAGCAACGATGTTGCGCCCTGTATAAGTGATGGCAGTATCTGCTCTATAAGTGGCGGTATATATGGTGCCAATTTCTGTGCAAGACTTGATATACCTGTAACTATCCTTGGCAATGTGTCTGCTATTCGTGGTACAAGGTTATCAGCTACAGCCATCACAGAATCAACAAGGTTATTGATCAGCACTCCCATGTCCTGTGATGGGTCGGCCATTCCTGTGAGCAGATTAGTCCATGCGGATTTCATCATGCCGATAGATCCCTGTATTGTAGTGGCTGCCTCTTTTGCGGTTGTGCCGGTTATCCCCATATCGGTCTGTACAACATGAATAGCCTCTATCATCTTATCAAACGATACACTATTGACATTATCTGCTGTAACAGTCATGGTGTCGCCAAGTACACCTGAGTCATTGATAAGCCTTGCCATCTCGGATGCAGTACCGCCATAACCAAGCTTCAAGTTGTCAAGCATGGTGTAGTTCTGCTTTGCAAATCCCTGATATGCATTCTGTATAGACGCCATATCAGTGCCCATCTTGTTGGCATTATCCGACATATCTGTTATGGCCAGATTGGCAGTTTCAGCCGCCTTTTCTGTGTCACCGCCCAATCCCTGGAGCAATGACGCTGAAAAGCTCGTTACAGTATCCATGTACTCGTTCGCTGACAGCCCCGCCGTCTTATATGCATTATTTGCATACTCAACAACCTTATCTGAGCTGTCCTTGAACAGCGTCTCAACACCACCGACAAGCTGCTCGTAATCCGCATACTCGCTTACAGCCTTAGCAGTAATGCCAGCTATTCCAGTAGCTACAGCCGTTGTTGCAATAACAGCTACCTTTGCTGCCTTGAGTGCAAACTTACCTATATTTCCGAACACAGAGCCCATCTTGCTACTTGTCTTTTCAGCCTTGTCGCCAGTCTCTTCAATTTTCTCATTCGCATCCTCATTTGATACTGCGATTCTTCCCAGTATCTTAAATACTTCCAAAAGGGTCTACCCCCTTTCCTCGATAAAAAAATAGAGACACACGTTCTGTGTGCCCCTATGGTTTGAAATTCTCTATGATTGACATAGAATCCCTTATGGTTGCTTCAAGCTCGCCTCTACTCTCAAATGCCCCTGATCTGGTCGGCTGTGAACTGCCACCTGATGTGCCGTATAGCCTTGCCTTGAAGTCAATGAATGATATATTTTCCCAACACTTGTGAATATACATATCCCAGAGCTTATCATCATCGTCAAGACGCACAAACGTGCATACAAACTCATCAAAGCTCTGATTGTCTATCATCGTATCAAGCAGAGTGTACGGATCCGCATATCGTTTGAATATGAGATCCATGAACTTGAGATAGCCTACTGTCTCTTCTTGAACAAGTTTGAAACAACCCAGAAAAAATCCGCAAAACCTGGAAGAGTGACCGCATCATATAACATCTGTGTGAATACAGAGAGGTCAAGATCTGCTACCTCATCCACTGTCATTCCTGACAGGTGTGACAGGCAGACAAATATCTCACGCTGACAGTCTGACAGCTTTGTCAGGATCACATCTGCAAGCTCGAATGCAAGACCAATACCCACATTCTCAAGGAACTTCGATGTGTCCTCATCATCCTCACCATCACCAGAAGCCTTCTCACGCTCCTTGGCTATAAGCTCTTTGAACCCATTGCCATTGAATGAATCTTTCAAGTCCTTTACCCCCAGCTTACTGAACAGTTTCAGGAATGCAGCTATATCTGTAGCCTTTGGATTTCTAAGTGTATATGGCTTGATATCCTGCACATCTTCTACTGCCTCAGTATCTTCAACTACTTCGGCATTCTCTACTGCTTCTATATCTTTGTTCTCTTTTATCTCGGTTGTTCCCATGATTATCTCTCCTTTTCTATTTTTCTATGTCAATTAGTCTGTTACTTCCGTACTGGAATCTATAGACTGCTGAGCCTGCTCCGTTGTCGTGCCGGTAGGCAGATAGATGTGGTATGGCAGTGTATCAGCTGCCGGTGACAGATCCGCATAGCACTCCATTGTCAGCGCAAATGTGCCATTCTCCTTGTTCTTGCCCTCTATCTCAAGGCCTGATGTACAGAGAGCGTTATCAAAGATCACGATAACAGGACGACCATCTAAGAATCTTCCAATATATCCGAAGTTCTCAATGTAATCATCCTTTTCAATTCTTGCCTTGGATTCGATCACATCGTACCCTTCCGCTGTTGATGTGCCATTTTGTCCGATAATAGCCATCTTGATCGTCTCAGGCGACAGCTCCACCATGTTAGTATCCATCTGTGCTGTCTCGCCTATCTTAACTGCCAAATCCTTAACCTTAACTGATACACCATCGACATCTATATCCTTGAGCTCAGGCTTGATTGACAGCTTTGTACCGCCAGATGTAGCACCAATCAGAGACTCAGCAAAGTTCCATGTCTTTTTTGATGCGTCATACTTCAAGCCCTTGTGAATCGTTCCGGCACCAAACACAATGTTCTTCGGTGTCTTGTCCGTGATACCGGATGACTTGAACTCTTCAAAAGTTAATGTATCTGCCATGATATAATCACCTTCCATTCTTATATTCTTTAATAGTCAAATTGATCTGTATACGTTTGAGGTCTGCATCCCCTGTTGGCACTGGTGACGCATTCCCATAACGAACGGCAACCCCCGCACCACTTGCAAGGATTGCCGTTCGTTCAATATTCTGTTCTATCTTTTGCTTGTACTTCTCCAGGCTGAGCCATGGTCCTCTTGTGAATCCATCTATGATGAATGTTATTTCCTGACACCCATCCTCTTCAGGAGTATCACCCTCGGAGTAATCACCAACAAAGTATGCCTTTGGTGGATCATCCTGCCACTCCATGAATGCATATGGAATCTCAAGCTCATCTGTGAGTACACTATTGATATATGATAATGTCTCTGTCGTCATGCCATCACCGCCTTACTCTCTGAATGTCTGATTGAGAATAGAGCCAAGTCGCTTGATAATCTTGCTCTTGGTCTTGTCAAAGGCTTTCTGTAAAGGTCTGAGAGGCTTTTTACCATGAGTTGTGTGCCAGTTGCCACGCTCATCCTTATAGACCCATGTTTTTTTGCGTCCATCACCTTTCAGTGCGTATTCACCTGTTCCATACTCTTCCCAGATAGCATTCTCAAGAGGATTACCGATAACCGCCTCGCCCTTATCTTCATCTACATGATGCGTCCATGCACCTTTTGTCTGTCCTGTGTCTACTCTCGTCTGTGCTCTCTTCGTCTGAGCCTCGACCTCTCCGGCTGCCTCGTACAAGAATGCAATAACAGCATCATCCAGAGCCTCCTCAACCTTTATTCTGTTGTCTGTGAACTCCACATTTCCCATTACTGCCCTCCTGTGTACTTCAGATATATCTCAAGCTGCTCGTGCATCCCCATCGGATCATCTATCAGCATGATGTCATATACCTGACCATTAACCACCATACGGCTGTTCTCAGCCTTGATCATGTCACTGAGACGTTTATAATCAGCCATGAACATGTGCGTGGATTCCTGCACCTTGGCATTGTATGTTGTATACTTACTGTCACCGCCTGAGAGGTCAAGCCATCCGGTCAAGGTATCTTCTGGCACCCATGCAACTTCCTGTTCGCCTATCTCATTTCTGGTTATACTCTTGATCTGTATATCTGCAACTGCATTTCCGCCTATTCCTCGCATCTCAAAACCTCGCTTTCATGTACGGTTTTAAGAAACCAAGAAGCGACTTGGGATATCCCATGAGGGAATTGTCGCCATCCATATTGAAATAGGTCACAGAATGCCTACTGATTGTCTCAGACTGTACTCCAACCTTATCCCTGTTGTTCAGGTCCCATGAAAGCATGTTTGCTACTCCCAACTTGATATCCATCGGATATACTATTTTTGTCACCATGGCGACCGACTCGCTTACAAGCTCCTCATTCACTTCTATATGTCCATTGTCCATATCCACAGCTTTGATGGTGTATAAGCCATCATTGTAGTGTGATTCTGACACCTGTATAGTGTCGCCAACCTTGAACAGCTCTGATGCATACTGGAAGCCTGTCACGGTATCCACAGGAGCCACAAACCGCCTGTCCCTGTCCTGAAAGTTGTTGTTTGTATATTTTCGGATCAGGAGCTCAAGTGCCTGAAGCTTAGCCTCAAGCACCGGAGCTTTCTCCTTGGTGTCTACGTACTTCTTAAGTTCATCGACAGTCATGATCATATGACCACCGCCTTACTTCTTAGGGATAACAGTATATCCGTCATGCTCCGTGAACCAATCTGCCATACGCTTAGATGTGATCTCTGCCTTTCCGTTTGCGAACTGGACACCACCAGCGCCAATTCCACAGTAAGCAGCGTTATTATTAACCGATACTGTCCAGCCTGTAGGCTCACTCTCTGTCTTTGGCTCTGCCACTACAGGCTCAATAACTTCACTTGTCTGATCTGCTGTCTTCGTTTCCTTTGTTGCCATATTCAATCACCCATCCTTCCTTATGCAATCTTGATATTTCTGAGTACACCTGCATGCTGTGTATTCTTCAGAACTGTAGCCGCAATCATCTCAACCTCAGCGTCCTTGACAGTGCCAGGCTCGCTGAAGTTTGGAAGATACTGATCGATTACAGAACCGCCGTTCAGACTGATTCCGTGGAATCCATCATTCACATCGAATTTGACCGCATAGACGTCTGTAAGACCTGTTGTTGCCGAACTCTCCTTTGCGATGGTTCTTGAGAGTCCCTTCTTGACTACGTGACCAGCAGTTGCAGCACCGCTGCTTACAGTGTAATAGTCCTGCATATCAACAAGCTTGACACCATCAATAGTAGTGACACGCTTTCCAAATGCCTCTTCACTCTCTGTCTTGTATCCAAGGATACGAGCCACTGTCTGAATCTTGGTGATCATCTCTGTGTTAGTGAGCACCGCATCAGCATCTGTGGTCTTGACAAGAAGGCTCAGTGCCTCATAGAACTCATCAGCATTAGACTTGATCGATGTTATAGACGACAGATCAATAGCCTTGTCTGTGCCGTATTCTGTCGTTGTTCCTGCGAGCATGGAATCAAGTCCCTGGAACTCAGGGTGATCAGTTGATGCTGTTGTAGTTGCGTCTCCGTTGATCAATGTGTAATGGAAGAGGTTCACAACTGCCTTGATATGCTCCTCTATCTGATATGCCATATTGTCAAAGTTACCTGCTACCCTGTTGAGCACTCTGTCCATCTGAACAGCTCCGCCCATGATTGCAAGATTAGCCTCGCACTCCTGCTTAGTAGCCGCTGAAGCAGTATATGAGCCGCCTA
>OLGZ01001666.1_pt1 | contig 12005 bp, 7 predicted proteins | sample 1605981 | NCBI WGS metagenome assembly OLGZ01 (sample SAMN03283291) | human gut metagenome | biome: human-associated habitat; material: feces | host: Homo sapiens | place: Peru | collected 2012 | reverse complement strand
TGGAAAAACAATCATGACGACGGAACCCAAGTTTATACCAAAGGATGCTGTACATATCAATGTGGGAGAAAACATTGATATGAAGGTTAAGATGATAGATTGCGTGGGGTACGTTGTTAAAGATGCCGAGGGACAGTTTGAGGATGGTAAAGAGAGAATGGTCAGGACCCCGTGGTACGAATATGACATACCGTTCTCAAAAGCAGCAGAGATAGGAACAAACAAGGTGATAACCAATCACTCTACAGTAGGAATAGTCGTTACAACTGATGGCAGTTTCGGTGAACTGCCAAGAGAAAGTTACATAGAAGCCGAGAAGAAGACCATTGAGGAGTTGAAAAGTCTTGGAAAACCATTTGTCGTTATTTTGAATACGGATAAACCATCAGGAAATCAGGCTAGAGCGCTTGCGGAAGAGATGAGTGATACATATGGGGCAAGCGTTATTCCGGTTAATGTTGAACAGCTTAGGGATTCAGACATTACATACATATTCAGGGAGCTTTTGATGAGCTTTCCGGTGACTGCGATCTATTTTGACATTCCTAAGTGGTTGGAGGTTGTGGATGATGACAACGAAGTGAAAAATAGCATAATATGTGATGCTGTGCAGATCAATTCGGTTGTAAACTACCTTAGGGACATAGCAGGGATGATATTCCCTGAAAATGTTCATGTGAAAAAATATAAATGTGACAACATAAATATGGCTGATGGCAAGATAAATATAAGTGTTGATATACATAGCAGTTATTATTATCAGATGCTGTCGGATATGATGGGAACAGAGATAAACAATGAATATGATTTCATAACTGAACTCAAGTCAATGTCAGCCAACAAAAAATATTGTGGAAATGTCATGGAGGCACTCGAACAGGTGAATTCTAAGGGATATGGGCTCGTTATGCCTGAAAAAAATAATATTCAACTTGGCACACCTGAGGTTATTAAGACCGGAGGCAAGTTTGGTGTCAGAATCACAGCAAATGCGCCATCAGTAAATATGATCAAGGCAAATATAACCACGGAAATCATGCCTCTCGTTGGAAGCAAGGAGCAGGCAGATGACCTTATCACTTATATATCAGACAACAGTGACGGTGACGATATGTGGGGCGTAAATATATTTGGCAAAACTATAGAGCAGCTTGTTGATGATGGACTGAATAATAAGGTGAGCAAGATAGGCACGGAGAGTCAGCAGAAGCTTCAAAACACGATGGAGAAGATTGTCAATGATGGAAATGGTGGAATGGTGTGCATAATAATATAAGATTGCATATTTATACTCTGCTATGTTAAAATGTCTAAGGTGTCCGGGGATGCCTTGGACATTTTTAGTTATGGGAAACTGAAAGAGGACGTGCATATGTCAGCGATAGATGTAAAGCTGAATGTATTTGAGGGTCCGTTGGATCTTCTGTTGCATTTGATTGAAAAGAATAAAGTTAATATATATGACATACCTATTGTTACTATCACGGAACAGTATCTGGAATATGTGAACAATATGGAGGAAGAGGATCTTGATGTTATGAGTGAGTTCCTTGTTATGGCAGCTACTCTCATCAAGATAAAGTCTAAGATGCTTTTGCCTAAGGATGAGGATGTAGAGGACGACGAGGAAGATCCACGAGAGGAACTTGTCAGAAGACTGCTTGAGTACAAGATGTACAAATATGCGGCGAGTGAACTTAAGGATCTGGAGCTTGAGGGAAATAAGTCGTTTTTCAAGAAAGCGACAATTCCTGCAGAGGTTAAGAACGTCAAGCAAGAGGTTGATCCGTTTGAACTTATTTCAAAGGCAGATATAGATTTGCAGAAATTGAATGAGATATTTAAGTCCGTTATGCGTAAGCAGGTGGACAAAGTCGATCCGATACGAAGCAAGTTTAAAGAGATTGAGAGGGAGGAGATATCCCTTGAGGAGAAGATGGCTGAGGTCAGAGAACAGGTAAGAGGTCTTGAAGGGATAAATTTCAGGACTCTGCTTGAGATGCAGGCATCTAAGATGAATGTTATAGTTACTTTCCTTGCGATTCTGGAGCTTATGAAGATAGGTGCTATAACAATAAAGCAGGAAGAGATATTTGGGGAGATAGTCATAGATTCTCTTGATACAATATAGTTGAGATGAGGTAGCGATGAATAGCGAAGATTTGCAGAATAATAATATACAGAGTGAAGATAAAGCAACAGAAAATATGGAAACAGAAGATTTGACAGTTGAAGATACTGATATTGAATCTGATGAACCGCAATACAAAGAATACAGTGACGATTATCTCACATCAGCTCTTGAGGCAATTCTTTTTTCGTTGGGAGAGTCAGTTTCTGTGGACAGACTTGCCGCGGCTCTTGAAATGGAGAAGAAAAAGCTTGTAAAGCAGCTTGAAACAGTTGTGTTCAATTACAATAATAGCGACAGAGGAATCAAGATCATAGATCTCGACGGATCTCTTCAGCTTTGTACACGCAATGAGTACTATGGTGTACTTGCCAAGATAGTTAATATACCGAAGAAACTTTCTCTCACAGATGTTGTGCTTGAGACGTTGTCTATCATAGCCTACAAGCAGCCGATCACAAGACCTGAGATCGAGGCGATAAGAGGTGTGTCCTGCGTGCACGCCATCAACAAGCTTATAGAGTACAATCTTGTTCAGGAAGTCGGAAGACTTGATGCGCCGGGACGTCCGATCATGTTTGGAACAACTGAGGAGTTTCTCAGGTGCTTTGGTGTATCATCGACAAGCGATCTTCCGGTCATAAGTCCTGATAAGATCGAGGACTTCAAGAAGGAAGCATTAGAGGAAGCGGACTTCACACTCAGCGTTGACACAACGTCTGGGGAGTGATGTACATATTCAGGTACACTAATAAGAATATAACACGTACCAATATAAGAATATAAATTGTATAAACAAATATAAGAAAATCCATGCACGGCGAGCTGGTGACAATATATCACAGAGCCGTACATGGATTTTTATGCATTTATGCTTCTATATGCAAAAAATGTAACATCAGACGGTTATTTTTACACGGCCGTAATAATATAATATCAAGACCAAGTAAAAAGGAAAAATATGTATAGGCTGTCAGGTGGAAAAATAAATATTAAGTCATGCCTAGTGATCATGGCTGTGATACTCGGAGTGACTATATGTGGGATGCAGCAGGATACAACAACATCGACAAGTTGCGCTGAATCCATAGACGATGAGTGTACGGAAGATAAAAGCATAGACAATAAAACTATGAGTGTGACTGATTTTGCGAAAGTTTCCGCAACAGATGGAGATCTGCAGTTGTATGCTAAAAATGCAGTTCTTATAGATGGGGAGACCGGAGATACCCTATACGAAAAGAATGCAGATGAGCACAGACCGAATGCAAGTACAACCAAAATACTCACATGCATACTAGCTTTGGAATGTGGGGATTTGAGGGATGCGGTGGCAGTTTCATCATATGCTGCAAAGCAGCCGGAAGTAAGACTAGGAGCCCGGGAGGGGGAAAGTTATACACTGGAGGATATGTTATACGCTATGATGCTTGAGAGCTACAATGATGCCGCAGTGATAATTGCTGAGCATATAGGAGGCTCTGTGGAAGCATTTGCAGATATGATGAACCGGAAGGCAAGAGAGATAGGTTGTCATTCTACATACTTTATAACGCCAAATGGACTTGATGCACAGGATGATTCAGGGGTGCATGGGACATCGGCGGATGATCTGGCCCGGATAATGAGATATTGCATTCTTGTATCGCCCGAAAGAGATATGTTCCTGAAGATCACCCAGTCACCATCACATGCGTTTGCGGAGAAAAGTGGCGACAGGACTTTATTGTGTGTAAATCACAACGCGTTTCTCAATATGTCAAGTGAAGCTCTGTCCGGGAAGACCGGATTCACCTGCGATGCAGGATATTGCTATGTGGGTGCGGCAAATAAGAATGGACATACATATATATGGTCGCTTCTGGGCTGCGGCTGGCCGGGCAACAAGACTTATAAATGGAAGGATTCAAAAACTCTGTTGTCATATGCGGGAGAACACGCGGAATATATAGAGCTGAATGCTCCTGAATCTCCGAATATTACTGTAAATTATTCATCCAAATCGGCAAAACCGGGAAACATTTGCACAAAGTGTAATCTGTCGGGGATTGTAGTGGAATCTAGCGACACAGAGGGAAAGGACGATGACATACGATATGTGTACAATGTTGCAGATTCAGTCAATGCTCCAGTGTACAGTGGGGAAGTTGTCGGAAGCTTACTTGTGTACAGAGGCAGGGAGCTTATAGATATTGTTCCAGTCACGGCGGCGGAAAAGAAAACTGACGTTTGTTTTATGGATGAAATATTGAAGGTTTTTAGACGTGCAGCGATGTAACATTTGATCCTATCAGGCATATATTAAATTATCAATGATATAAGGGCGGTGCACTAGAGTATGGATATGGATTGTGTATACTATGTGGTTGGCGGTGATAGAAGAAGCTGTTATATGTCGCTGACACTAGCTGAAAAAGGATACAATGTGTTTCATTTTGATCCATATGATGCCGATCTGCTCAGACATTCGCCGGTCACCATCATATCCGGGGCGTCCGGAGTAGGATTTAGAAGACTTATAGAAGGGGAATGCGCATCACCATCCGGAACAGGACTTAAGGCGATCATACTTCCGGTTCCGGTCACTAGGGATGGCGAATTCATAAATGGAAGAACCCTTCTCACAGTCAGCAGTGTTCTTGAGTGCAGCGGTGAATTTGACATGGTGTTTGGCGGAGGTATCGACAAATATATGCCAAATGAAAATGAATCAGGCCCTTATGTATTTGATTTTCTCGCTGATGATGAGGTGGCTGAAAAAAATGCCATCGTCACAGCGGAAGGAGCTATATGTGATGCTGAATCGCTGTCCGATGTGAATATTGATGGCAGCCTCTGTCTTGTGACGGGATTTGGCAAATGCGCAAAGCCGCTGGCAAAGAGACTTGCTGCGTGGGGAGCTGATGTCATCATCATGGCAAGACGACCAAAGCAGAGAAATGACGCGGCGCTGTGTGGATATAAGGTAATGTCATTTGAGGACATACCGATATACAGTCACGTTCTTGCAGAGGTGGATTTCTGCTTTAACACAGTGCCTGCAAGGGTTGTGTGCGATGACATATTATCACAGCTTTGCAAAGGGGCAGTGGTAACAGACATTGCGTCAATGCCGGGCGGAGTGGATTTTGAATATTGTAAGGAGCACGAAATACCTTACAGACACAGTTTGGGGATTCCCGGAAAACTCTCGCCAAAGTCATCAGGAATAATTCTTGCAGATGCTGCCATAAGGGTGGTATCGGATTTTAATAAATAGGAGATAATAAAACATGGATTTATCAAAGTGCAATGTTGGTTTGGCTATAACCGGTTCATTTTGTACCTTTGATAAGATTAAGATAGAAATAAAGAAAATGGTTGAGATGGGAATAAATGTGTATCCGATATTCTCGCCTCACTCCGCAGAGTACGACACAAGATTTGGAAAAGCTGACAAATTCGTAAATGACGTTGAGACGATAGCAGGGCGAAAGGGTATTTACACCATACAGGAGGCAGAGCCTATAGGTCCTAAGGCATATCTTGATGCGCTGGTCATAGCACCTTGTACCGGCAACACCATCGCCAAGCTGACAAATGGAATAACTGACACATCGGTTCTCATGGCTGCGAAAGCACATCTGAGGAACAACAAGCCGCTCATCATATCGATTTCGACAAATGATGCCATGGGTATGAACTTCAAGAATATCGGTCAGCTCATGAACATGAAAAATATTTATTTTGTTCCATTTGAACAGGATAACTGTGTGAAGAAACCCAATTCACTCATAAGCAGACTTGATCTCATCCCAGCCACCATAGAGGAGGCTCTTGAGGGAAGACAGATACAGCCTGTTCTCATAAAGTAGATTTATAGCACCCGATGGGGTATAATTTTGCTGCTTATTGCGTTTATTATACCTTATCGGGTGTAATTTTGCTTCGTATTATATGTTTTATACCCGTTATGGTATAAAAACTATTAAATTTGATTGAAATTATACCTTATCGGGTGTAATATATAAGGAGAATAGCGTGTAAGAGGAATCATATGTAGGAGGAATCACGAATAAGAGGTAATAACGATGAATAAGATAGCTGAATTCATAAAGACTAACAGAAAAGAAGCAGGGCTTACACAAGAAGAATTCGCAATAAGATCAGGACTTGGTCTTAGATTTGTCCGCGAACTTGAACAGGGGAAAGAAACTGTTCGCATGGATAAGGTCAATGAAGCTCTTGCAATGTTCGGCATGGAGGCGGTTCCGGGAAGAAAGGATGATTGATGGTGGATACAACTTTTAGATAAGTTTGGTAGTTAAAAATAAGGATAAAATGAAAAAGATGTGTGACGAATCTTATATACCTGAAAAAATGAAATCAGACTTCAATCATTTGATTGAGGAAAGAATGGTGATTTTGGCAGATTGATAAAAATTTAATATAATACGAAATCCCAGAAGTTACTTACTATAGAAATGTGACTTCTGGGATTTTTGTTGACTGACATAAGATAGTCCTGTAGAATATTTATTGTGAGACAGGGAGTATCACAATATAACTTTGGAGTGTAAAGTAATATATGAGAGATCCGGAAAAACTAAAAGAGGAAATGGATGAGCGCAATAGAAAGATCCTTGACGTTGCATTTGATCTGTTCGTAGACAAGAAGATAGAGGCGGTGAGTATGGGAGATATCGCAAGGGCTGCCGACGTGGGAAGAGCTACATTGTTCAGGTACTATCCAAGTAAGCTTGAGCTGGTCATAGTGGTATGTGCTGATCAGTGGAAGAGATACTTGGATGGCCTGGACGCGAGAAGACCTATATCGTCTGTACATGACATACCAGCCATAGACAGACTGAGATTTACCATGGACAGCTACATAGATATGTATCAGCATCACAAGGAATTGCTCAGGTACAATGACAACTTCAACTACTATGTGACACATGAGGGCAAGAACAATGATCAACTTGTTGATTTCCACAGTTCACTGTATTCGGTGGACACCAGACTTCACATGATGTACGAGAAGGCGAAGGTGGACAGAACTATACGGACTGACATACCGGAAGCAGAATTCATGCGTGTCACCGTCCACTCCATGATGACGGCCTGCGCCCACTATGCGGAGGGCTTCATATGGGGATCGGATGACAACAAGGATTACACGGACGAGCTTATAATGATCAAGGAAATGATTCTTGATTATGCAACAAAAGGGATAATGTAACAGGGTGCACAGGAGAGACTGTTATGGAAATGGAGGAATGGAATGAGAAAGGGATTAGTATTTAAGAAGGGAATTATAATTGCACTTGCTGCAGCGGTGGTTACGTCGCCTGCGCCGGTGATGGGTGTAAGTGACTGGGGAGTGATGACTGCTAAGGCAGAGGAGACTACAGAAATTACTTTAGCAGAAAATGCACCTCAGTATCTGTATGTAGGCGATAACTCTACTATAGCAGTTATTTGGGATGGAAAACTTCAAGATGATGGAAAAGCAGATAATAAGAATACAATATATCAGGGAAATAGTTGGTATTATGACAGTGAAGAAAATCAGCTGGTACTGCAAGGTGTGTCTATTACTAATTTGGCCTGTGATGGAGATCTTTCGATTCTGTTATCAGGAACAAATACCGTGGAGCAGTATATTCAAATTGAACCGGGAAATAGTGAGAATGAGCATACTTTGACAATAAAGGGTGACAATAATGGGAGTCTGATTTGTGAAAGTATCCTTGCAGTAGGCTCAAATTATCCACGTAACCTAAGTATAATGGGAGCAACGGTGGAAACTTCCGAAATCAGTTGTTATGGGAGTTTAGCGATTGAAAATAGTCATATTGCTGTGAACAATAATCAAATTAATGATGCAATTTCGGGTAATACAGTAAGTATAAAGGATAGTTATGTTAAAGCTAAGAGTACCGAGGATATGGCGGGGGCAATTTCATCAAAGAATGGAATTACCATATCAGACAGCCAGATTCTGGCGGAAATTGGTAAAGCATATGAAGCATATCCAGAAGATTCTGTAATAAAAAATGTTGATAGTAGCAACTCTGTCATCACAAAGAAGTGGATAGATTCCGATGTAGCTGTAACGAAAACATCTGTATATGGTAAAGCCGCTTTAAAAGAAGATTTAACGATTGCAAGTGGAGAAAGCATAGAATTTGAGAGTAGTGCGAGCATCACAAATCTGGACAAGCTTATTGTTGAAGATGGAGCCACAATTCTGATAGATGGAGCTGAACACAAACATAATACAAACGGTGTTATTACATATATTTGGCAAGATGACAAAGAACATATAAAAGGAGTAGCATGCAAAGACTGTCCGGTTGGATATGTGATTAAAGAGACAGAATCACACAATTATAATTCACAGGGATTTTGTACAGATTGTGATGCATATCAGCCGGCAGTACTCACTACGGACAAGTATGATATTGACAATGATGATAGTAAGGACAAGGTGTATGAGATTGGAAATGCAGGTGAACTGTATTGGTTTAGCGATAAAGTGCTCAATAACAACGATACATACGGAAAAATAAATGTAGTTCTTACAGATGATATTGTTGTAAATGAAAATGTTCTGAAATCAGATGGCACACTAAATGAAGGAATGTATAGAGACTGGATACCTATCGGAACATTTTATTACGGAAAAAACCATATGCCATTTGCTGCTCCATACAGTGGCAAATTTGACGGGCAAAACCACACGATCAGCGGCTTATATTTAAAAAAGGACGATGATCGGTCTATAGGTTTGTTCGGCTGTATTGAAGATGGCAAGATTTACAATGTAAGTATTTTAGATTCATATTTCAGTGGCGCTACCGATGTTGGAGGTATATGCGGAAAGAGCCACCTTGGAACGGTCGTAAACTGCCATAATGCAGGCACCATCAATGGGACAACCGGTAATTCTCATTTGGGGATTGGTGGTATATGTGGAAGTACTTATAAAGGAATAATTACTGACTGTGATAATACAGGTGTAGTCAATGGTGATACTTATGTAGGCGGTATATGCGGTGATAGTACAAGCCCGATCACACGCTGTTATAACACAGGTAATGTGAGCGGCGTTTATAGAGTTGCCGGAATATGTGGAAATAGTGGTTCTGGCGGTTATGCCAGCAAAATCACAAACTGCAGTAATTCAGGTGATATCCGTGGATCAGGAACATATATAGGCGGCATCTGTGGGGCTAATTTTAGCGGAATATCATACTGCAACAGTACGGGTACGGTTGCTGGAAGTGGTGATAAGATTGGAGGTATATGTGGAGATGATATTGATGGCAAGGGTGATATCAAAAATTGCTATTATGATAGTTCCGTTTATACCGGGGATTCGATCGGCGATAAGTATGCATATGGTGATATTACCGGAAAATACGAAAATGTAGAGGGTAAAACAACAGAACAATATAAGAGCGGCGAGGTCGCATATCTTTTGCAGGACGGTCAGACAGAAGAAATCTGGGGACAGACAGTCGGAACAGACACATATCCTGTATTACACGGCGCAAAGGTATATAAAAACAATGTATATGCTCATTGTAACGATTTGTCGGATGTTGTTTCTGTGATATATAACAACGACGATAAACCTGTATACGGAGACCATGATTTTGTATACGGAGAATGTATTTATTGTGAAGAAAAAGCTGCTGCAACTGTCACGATTAACGAAACTACCACTTATTACCAGTCTCTACAGGATGCGATTGATTATGCTGAAAAGATGTCTGGATCTGTTGTCACTGCAGTGAATGATATGAATGATGGAAGACTCAATGTAGATAGTTCTGAAGCAGATTTCACTATAGATATTAATGGGTATGTTTTTTCAAGTGGAATTGCCATTAAAGAAGGAAAAATAACAATAACAGATTCCCGAACAGGTGGCGACATCGTAGATGAAATTGAAACATATGATAATTCAACATTAACAATAGGAGATGTTAGGATTTCCGGTGACATACTTTCAATGGGTAATCTGATTTTAAATGGAGGAGATTTAAATTTAATAATTCAGGAAAGCCGTAAAAAAATTTATTTTAACAATAGTGATATAAAAATCAGCGAAGGTATACGGTTATACGGCGATGTAAGTCCTGATGTATTGGTTGTGAATGCCGAACCACATAATATTATTCCAATTATTTTAAATGAAAATCTTGTAAATTTGGATAATACATATGCTGTCGCAGGAGCTGGAATTACACTTCAAAAAGATTGGTTCGCTATATCGTCAACACATTGTGAGCTTGATCTTACGGCTGATATACGTGATAACAAGCTCAAAGCTACAGCGATGCTTAACGATAGGATTAAAGTTGAATTTGAAAAAAATGAGGCTTTTTCTTACTCCGGAAATGAATTAAGGCCATCTGTAAATGTATATTATAACAGACATAGGTTAGATTCTATTCAGATGAACGAGGGAAGCGATTACACATTAAGCTATGCCGACAACACTAATGCCGGAACGGCAACTATAACTTTAACTGGAATCGGGAATTTCTCAGGAACAAAGAATGTCACATTTACCATTGAGCCAAAGAAGATCGACAGTCCAGCATTTGACGGACTTAAGTCTGAGTACACATACACAGGACAGAAGATAGAGCCTGAATTTACACTTATGGACGGCGATACCGTCATTCCGTCAAGCCAGTATGAAGTTTCATACAGTGACAACACAGAGGTTGGAACAGCAAAAGTAACCATCATTGGTGTCGCTGGTGGAAATTACGATATAAACTGTAAGGCTGAATTTGATATAGTTAAAATTGATATAGTTATAAGTGAACTTCCGATGGCAGATAATGTAAGCTATGATCCGCTTAAAACTTTAGGTGCTATAACCCTTTCTGGTGGGGATGTACTTGATCCTTCAGGAAAAAGCATTCCTGGAAGCTGGAGCTGGGGTGATGATTCTATAGTTCCTGCGGTGGACGTTAAAGACTATGAAGTCTTATTTACTCCGGATGATCAGGCACATTACAACCAGGTGAGGGGAACTATTCAGGTAAATGTCTCAAAGGCCGATGTAGACGTGGTTGAATTACCGTCAGCAAGTGGAATAACATATGGTGACGATCTTGCAAAGTCTGTCATATCTGGAGGAACTGTATACTTTAATGGCATTGATGTAGTCAAGGTTCCCGGAACATTTGCATGGAAGGATAGTTCTATAAAGCCTGTTGTGGCTGACAGCAACAAGACACTGTATGATGTTGTATTCACTCCAGCTGACAGCGTAAATTACAACAGTGTTGAGACTCAAATAACGATAAGTGTGAGCAAGGCTGCACTTCCAAATATGTTAATGAGTGTCGATAATTCTTACAAGACAGTTGGAAGTATAGCACTTCCGGGAGAATGGATATGGCTTGATACAGACGCTGAGACAGTGATAAAGGCTGGCGGATATGTGGTGGCAACTGCAGTATACGCAGGTGACGACAAAGACAACTACAATAGAACAGAGCTCAAGGTAACGATATACAGAGCACCTTGTTCAGAGGGAAAGACTGTTAAATATACCGGAGATGGAGAACATGCTCCTACATGCACAAAGGCTGGAAATGGACATACGGAGTGCTCGATCTGCGGTGATGTCATGAGTACAAATGTATCTGTACAGGCACTTGGACATACATGGAATTCAGGCAAGGTAACAAAGAAACCTACATACACTGCAACTGGTGTGAAGACATTCACGTGTACCGTGTGCAAAGCAACTAAAACCGGAAGCATTGCCAAACTTGCAACCACTGATATAAGTAAAAAGGCAAGCAAGATCACGGTTTCAGGAATAGAGAACAAGATCTACAATGGAAAGGTACATACCCAG
>OLGZ01001665.1_pt1 | contig 12012 bp, 8 predicted proteins | sample 1605981 | NCBI WGS metagenome assembly OLGZ01 (sample SAMN03283291) | human gut metagenome | biome: human-associated habitat; material: feces | host: Homo sapiens | place: Peru | collected 2012 | reverse complement strand
CGGTGATGCTCTGTTTCTTCGCCATGGGATTTGTAGATTTGGTAGGCATCGCCTCTAACTACGTAAAGGAAGATCTCAACCTCAATGATTCGACAGCCAATCTGTTCCCTTCATTGGTATTCTTCTGGTTTTTGATATTCTCGGTTCCAACAGGAATACTGATGAATAAGATAGGTAGAAAGAAGACGGTGCTCCTGTCTTTGCTCGTTACCGTCATCTCACTCCTTTTGCCCATTTTCGGCGAAAACTTTGAGTTGATGCTCGTGTCGTTCTCATTGCTCGGCATCGGAAATGCCTTGATGCAGACCTCCCTGAACCCTCTGGTTTCAGTGGTTACATCAGGTCAGAACCTGGCATCCACATTGACCTTCGGTCAGTTTGTCAAGGCGATAGCTTCCTTTCTGGCACCATATATTGCCATGTGGGGCGCCATGGCAAGCATTCCAACCTTCGGTCTGGGCTGGCGCATTCTCTTCCCAATCTATATGGTTCTCGGCATTGCTGCCACCTTCTTCCTGGCTGGCACACCTATCACTGAAGAGAAGCAGGATGGAGGAGCTTCGGGCTTCATGGATTGCCTGAAATTGCTTGGTAAGCCAATCGTATTACTTTCTTTCATAGGTATCATGTGTCATGTGGGTATTGATGTAGGTACCAATACCACTGCTCCAAAGATTCTGATGGAGCGTTTGGGATGGAGTCTTAATGATGCAGCTTTCGCCACATCGCTCTATTTCATCTTCCGTACCATCGGATGTTTTACCGGTACAGCCTTCCTTCGCATGATGAAAACCCGTACCTTCTTCATCATCAGCGTTGTGATGATGGCTTTGAGTATGATAAGCATGTGGGTAGGAACAAGCCATTATGTGCTCTACATCGCTATCGCCCTCGTGGGATACGGCAACTCAAACGTCTTCTCCATGATTTTCTCTCAGGCGCTGCTTGCTTTGCCTGACAAGAAGAACGAGGTGAGCGGATTGATGATCATGGGACTCTTTGGTGGTACCATCTTCCCATTGTTCATGGGCTTTGCCAGCGATGCTTTCGGTCAGGTAGGTGCTGTGGCAGTCATGGCTATAGGAGTAGTTTATCTCTTCACTTATATCCGCAAGTTATAATAATCTTCATTCGCAATCTTTTATACTATATATAATAAGGTGTAATTATGGAAACAAAGAATTTAAATACAAAATATTGTGTAGGTTTAGGTGAGATACTTTTTGATGTTCTCCCTACTGGTTCTCAACTCGGCGGTGCTCCTGCCAACTTCGCTTACCACGCTGGTCAGCATGGCTTGCATTCTGTAGCCGTCAGTGCGATAGGTAAGGATGTCCTGGGCGAAACAGCTCTCCGTCTGCTCGATGAGAAGAAGTTGAAGTATGTGATGCCAGTGGTAGATTATCCTACCGGTACCGTTCAGGTGCAGCTCGATAAGGAGGGTGTTCCTACTTACGATATCAAGCAGAATGTGGCTTGGGATAACATCCCATTCACCGATGATATCAAGGAGATTGCTGCCAATGCTGGAGCTGTATGCTGGGGTTCTCTGGCTCAGCGCAGTGAGGTGAGTCGCAAGACCATCTATACATTCCTTGATCATACTCCAGAGGATTGCCTGAAGATTTTCGACATCAATCTCCGTCAGAACTTCTATACTCCTGAGGTGATTACCGAGAGCTTGAAGCGCTGCAATGTTTTGAAGATCAATGATGAGGAGTTGATTACCATCGGTCGCCTCTTCGGTTATCCTGGTTTGGACATCGAGAACAAGTGCTGGTTGATTCTCGGCAAGTATAATCTCGATATGCTCGTATTGACCTGCGGTGTGAACGGCAGCTATGTCTTTGCCCCAGGCGTGAAGTCATTCCAGGAGACTCCAAAGGTAGAGGTGGCTGATACCGTAGGTGCAGGCGATAGCTTTACCGGTACTTTCTGTGCCAGCATTCTGAAGGGCAAGAGCATCCAGGAGGCACACGAATTGGCTGTAAAGGTGAGTGCATACGTTTGTACCCAGAATGGTGCAATGCCTCAGATTCCTGAGGAGTATACCAAGTAAGCCCCCGTGTTGGTCAAAACATAATAATATATAGGTAGAGTTAGTAATGAATAGTTGATATTAGTTAGTTAACTACAGCTGCAACCTGCTCGCGAAGAGTAGGTTGCAGTTTTTTTATTATGGTGTGTGAGCATGATGGCGAAGTTTGTTTTGCCAAGGCATGAATAGCAACGGATATAGTTAAAAAAAGACAAATAAACCGAAAAATTTGGTTTTCTGAAAGAAAATCGATATATTTGCGCTTTCTAAGATAGCATAATAAACTTAAGTAAGTAAAAGTATTTTTTGATTTTGAGGCAGTTGTTTTTTATAATGATATTCTGGTTGGTTGGCATCCCCGTTTTCTGCCAGACCCCAGTGCGTTCCGATAGTACTGAAATCCCGAATTTCGAGAGGTGTTTCAGACTCTTGGAAGAGAATCGCAGTGTCTATAACCGATACAATGACAGCATTTTCCTGTTCAAGGACCATGTGGCATGGACCAATTTCTTCAAGCGCCGTGCCCTGAAGAATACGCATCTCTTCCTGGTTAACAGGGAGATTATCAACATCGTTTTCGATTACTTCAAGCAAGACCGTAAGCAGATTCCCCATGAAGCTTACCAGCAGTTGTGCGACGGCTTGCAGCGCCTGTATATGGAGGAAAAGGTAGATCCGTTCCTGGGCAATCAACTCTGTGATATTCTTCTGGAATATTATGGAAGCGGAAGATGTCCGGAGGCATCTAACTTTGTCGGATTGGTGGATGTCTTCAAGGGTGAATTCCTTTATGAGATCCATACTCTGGGTAAGGAACCTGATGCCTTGAAGAAATCTTATGAGTATCTGAAGCGTGCCGTGGCGGAAGACCGGTATCGCTCGCCTAATCCCGTGGAGTCTTCCCTGATGGCGCTTGAAAATCTGACGGTTACCAACTGGCTGATTTACAAGATGCAGACCGTGAAAGAACGTCGTGCCTATGTGCTTGAACTCAGAAGATTGCTCAGCTTGCCCCATACCTGCCAGCTGATGAGCGAGACGGATTATCAGCGTTTAGCTCAAAAGGCGGAGAGTGCTGAGGAAAGTCTGGTGCGTAATTTTTATCTGGCTGATTCTACCGTCCTGGAAAAGCAGTCTGCCGACTCCCTGATGCAGGTGATTGTGGCACGGAATCTTGCCAATCCTCATCTGTCGGAACTCTCCTATTCCCGTACCCTGGTGATGCAGGTGAAGATGGGACAGCTCACGGCGACGGAAGCGATGGGAAAGGCTATCAGGAGATACCGTAATGGTATTAAGAAGGAAATCAGTACTGCCCGTTATGACTACCGTCAGCTTCAGACCGCCCTGCTGCCTTTCATGAACTATTTCTATCTGAACGACCAGTCTGATGTTTCCTACCGCAGGAAGCGTTCTGCCGTCAAGCGGATGTATCGGGACATCATCACCATCTATCACCATCGTCTGGACCAGCAGATGGAGAATTCGTATGTGAAATATCTGAATATCCTTGCTACCTATCCCCGTGCCATCAAGTACCTGAAGGAAGAGGAGCGAATCCGCAACCTCAACGAGTTGAATGTGGCTACCCAGGTCACCACCTATGCCCATTCCGTACATGTGGCGATGATAGCCAAGAAGCTGATGGAGGGCATTCTTGCCTATCAGCCCGATTTGTTGGGAGGAGCGCTTGGTGAGCGCCATCATGGTAAAGTCTTCCTGGATCCTAAGGAGTGTCTCAACTTCATCTATCAGGCAGCCCTCTATCACGACATCGGCAAGAACGGCATCATCTCGGTGGTGAACAACGACTACCGTCCGTTGACGGATGAGGAGTTCTCCATCATCAAGACCCATCCTGCCCTGGGAGCCGAGTTGCTGAAGATTGCTCCTTCGCTCTATGAGAAGTTTCGTGATACCACCTTGGGTCATCATAAGTGGTATAATGGCAAGGGCGGCTATCCTGAGGATTTCGACAACACGAAGTCACCTAAGCGCATCCTGATAGACATCATCACTCTGAGCGACTGCATGCAGGCTGCCACCGAGCGTGTAGGCAGGAATTACAAGGATGGCAAGACCTTCGACATGGTGATGGAGGAGTTCCGCAGGGATGCCGGTACGAAGTATAATCCCGACCTGGTGAAGTTCATCGATTCCCATGAGGACGTGGCCCGTGATCTGGCAGCTCTCGTCGGTGATGCCTGGGTGGATATCTACTTCAGCATCTACAGTAAGTATATGAGATAATGTCCGTTAGCTTCACTCCTCAGATTGGCGCCTTATCCTCCGAATGATGGTGCAGGGAAAAATCCCGTGCTTTCTCTAAAACACAGTGCAAAGATACGACTTCCCCCAGTACAGCCAAAAAACGCCCTGCAGAGTTCTGTTAAACGGATTTAACATTTGGGGAGAATCCTGTTAATAAAAACAAGTCATAATTTTTAAGATAAGAAAACTATATTCTGTAAATAGTTTCTCTATGTTTTGTGCATCCCAACTCTACGTTTGCCTTTTGCGCCATCTACCCCGATTTTCCCCAAAAAGTGGTTACGGTTACAGAAGTTACAGTTTTTCATGAGTCAGTTTCCTTTCCCATCTTTAGAAGAAGATAATAATATATATAAATATATATATTATTATCTATTATTATTACTTACAATCTGAAAGTACTCCAAAAGTCCTTGTACCCCCTCCGCTGAAAACTGTAACTTCTGTAACCGTAACCACTGTAACCGTCTTCGCCCACTTCCGAAAATGACGTAGAAATTTACCTCGTCAAAGCAGACCTTCCAAACATTCCCATAAACTTCCCCCGAATTTTCTTGCAGATATGAAAATAAAATCGTAACTTGAAACATTTACATTTAAATTTATTAATTATGACAAATTCAAAAAAGTCAGAAGGTGGGGGACAGCAAGGCTGCTTGCCCTGCCAAGTGTGGTGCACAGTCTTCTAAAAATAAGAAGGTGGCTGCGCCTGTGTTTGTGTTTGAAAATCAGGAGTTCGGAATGGTTCGTACGGCTACTGATGAGAAGGGCGAGCCTTGGTTCTGTGCTAAGGATTTGGGTGATGCGCTGGGATATAAAAGAGCGGATTTGGCTGTGAAACAGCATGTTAAGTCTAGCGATGCAGCGAAACGCTGCGTTGCTAGACCTGCGAAAAACCGCTATGGCGTTTGCGAGGGAAAGATGCAGAATGTGCAGATGATCTTCGTCAACGAGAGCGGATTCTATGCCCTGGTGCTCGGTTCCAAGTTGGCTTCGGCTTTGAAGTTCAAGGAGTGGTTGCCATACATCCAGGGCGTGCCTGATTTTGAGGGCATCCGCATCCATGCTGGCAATTATCCCGACGATACCCAGGGCTGCATCCTGGTGGGCGAGAACAGGCTGAAGGGCATGGTGGTGAACTCCCGCATCTGGCTGCATCGCCTGATGAAACGTATCAGGGAGGTGCAGAATGAGGGCGAAGCCGTATGGATAACCATAGTTTAAATGATGACTGGCACTATCTCTTCTTCGTCAGGCCAATGAGGCAGATAGAGGAGCGGGCGAGGGGTTCCCCCCAAGCCCGTCCAATCTATCTGTTTCACAAAGTCGAAATCGGGAGGACCGAAGTCAAAACTTCTGCCATAAAGTACGATGGCACCTCTGCCTTCGTCTATCTTCCACAATCCGCCGCCGTAGGTGCATTGCTCGCCTGGAGCCAGCATGTCGCGATGCAGGTAGACGTGACCGAACTTCAGCACTCCGTCTCTATTGATGATGAATTTCTGAAACATCTCTATTTCTTCTCCCAGAACATTTTGTCGATGAAATCATAGCGCTTCTCCATCTGGGCATCAGATTTCACGACGGTGTTCTCATCAATCTGAAGCACAGGAGCTACTGCCTTGCCGTTGGTGGATGGCCACTCTGGCAGGCCCAAGCCGTTTGGATTGCCGGTCTTCACGAAGTTGACGTAATACTGGCTGAAGATGTCGCTGATCATGTAATCGTCAGGCTGCCAGTCGAATACGCGGTTGGTTGGCAATGTGCCCATTGCATACTCGATGTCGGCAGAGTGAACGGCACCCTTATCTCGTGGAGCAGGAGCTGCACCTTCCTTGGCATCTACCACGCCGCCAGCCAAAGCTGCCACCTTGCCCTTGATTGCCATCGCAGGACGAGGATGACAATAGCGGTAGCGGTAAACAGGCTGTCCGCCGGTCAGCTTGTGCATGTTGCCCCACTTCCAGGTAGTGTAATCGAGGAAGATATCCGAAGCCAGATTTACTCCCGGCTGCTCCAGTACATCCTTGTCGCTGTTGATGCCGTAAAGGCGGAAGAGTTCATCGATGTTCTCTTCTCCGAAAGTAGCCTTGGCACCAGCTTTCATATTCTCTACGGTAGGCTGCTTGCCCATCAATACTGCCCATGGAGTCATCTCCTGGTTGTTACCGCCAATGAGCAGAGGCACTTTGGTCTGTTCGCCCTTGGCGAAGACCTCTATAGGCTGTTCTTTCATGAAATATCCGTCGATGTTATAGACTGGAACGGCTCTTACGCCCGCCAGCTTCATCAGTTTCTCGGCAGGCAGGGCACGAAGTTCGTCGAGGTTCTTCATTCCTACGTTCTTTTTCACCTTCTTGCCTGTTTCCTTACCCATCTTCTCTGCTATTTTCTGGGCAAGCTGCACGCCTTTCTCCTCGGCTTCCTTCTGGGTGGCAATCTTCTTGAATCCCATCACTGAACCGCTGGAACCCATTGCCTGGGCAAAGAGTCCCTGGCAGAGAGGGGAAGCCATCAGGGCGCTAACCGACATGGAACCAGCCGATTCGCCCACGATGGTGATGCGGTTAGGGTCGCCGCCGAAGGCCTCGATATTGTCCTTCACCCACTGGATGGCAGCCACCTGGTCCATGAAACCATAGTTGCCGGAACCCTTATAGGAGGTTTCCTTGGAAAGCTGAGGATGAGCGAAGAAGCCGAAGATGCCTTCACGATAGTTGGCTGTGATGGAGATGATTCCCTCGCGCGCCATTGCATCGCCCGCATATCTAGGTTCGCTTCCGCTACCAGCCATCAAACCTCCACCGTTGAAATAAATCAAAACCGGCAGATGCTCCTTCATGGTCTTTGCCGGAGTCCAGATATTCAGATAGAGACAATCCTCGCTGTTTGCCTTCGTACCGAAGTTCATATCGCCGAAGATAGGTTCCTGCATCGGGTTCGGTCCGAACTCCTTTGCCTCGCGCACGCCCTGCCATTTCTGTACAGGCTGCGGAGCCTTCCAGCGGAGGTTACCCACTGGTGGGGCTGCGAATGGAACACCCTTGAAAACAGTGATGCCTGAGAGGTCTTTTCCTTCGAGAATACCTTCAGCAGTCTTTACCTGAGTCTGCGCCATCATTCCCATACCTGGGAGCAGAAAGGCGATGGATAAAAGTAGTTTCTTCATATCTTAATCTTTAGTTTCTTAAATTTCATAGAATCGTTTTGCAAATCTTGATCATGCATTTCTGCAATGATAATGCAAAAATAAACAAAATATCGGTAACTTGGTTTGTTTACCTCAATCTTTTTTCATATTTTTGCATAAAATAAACAAATAACAAAAGTTGAATCTTTAAAACCCTAATGATTATGATGAAAGGTTATGAACAGAAGAAATATCCGGTAGCCACCAAGCGCTACGTGCAGTGGTTGGAACTGGAATCTGATGAGGAGGCTATCCGTGAATATCGCCGCCTGCATTCAGAAGGTGTGCAATGGAAGGAGATTCGTGACGGAATCCGTCAGGTTGGTATCCTGGAGATGGAGATTTACATCTTCGGCAACCGACTGGTGATGGTTGTGGATGCTCCCGTAGATTTCGATTGGGACAAGAAAATGGCAGAGCTCGCCACCCTTCCTAGACAGGCAGAATGGGAGGAAGTGGTAGGCAAGTTCCAGAAGTGCGGCAAGGGTGCTACGAGCGACGAGAAGTGGCACATGATGGAGCGTATTTTCTATCTCTATGATTAGGCACTCTCTACGATTAAGCACTCGGATAATCTTTGGAGGGAAGGATTATATTCCTTCCTTCCAAAGTTTTTTCAAGAAATCGAGGATGTAGATACATTCGATATCACCTATCTTCCGGTTTATCGGGTCGAGCGATACAATCATCTGTCGGCTTTCCGGGTAATCAGATGCAAAAGTCTTGAGACCTTTCAGATGCCTTGGCAATACTTCCTCTACAGATTTTATTTCAATGGCAACTCTACCGTCACCTATTACGGCATCTACCTCTTGTCCTGTATAGGCTCGCCAATAACTTAATTGTTCTGTACTTTCCTGGTAGGAAAGCCAGGCTCTTAACTCCTGTATTACCAAGTGCTCAAAGGCATGACCATACTCGGCAGTGCCCCTTACCAGTTCCTTGCGATGCAATAAATGGTTGGCGACACCTACATCAAAATAATAGAAGCGGGGAGCCTGTACCAATCTGCGCTTCATCGTCTTGGTGTAGGCTGGAATACGAAAACCTAAAAGAGTATCTTCCAGAATGTCGAAATAGTTGCCTACGGTATTTGCGCTTACTCCACAATCCTGGGCAATGTTATTGAGGTTGATGATCTCACCATCTGTCAGGGCTGCAACTTCTAGAAATCGCTGGAAAGAGTTGAGGTTTCTCACCAAAGCTTCTTCCTTGATTTCTTCTTTCAGATAAACATCAATATAGGCTGAAAGACGTCGATGCGGATTCTTTGCCAGGTAATGTGGAGGCAACATTCCATAATTGATGGCTTGTTGGAGATTGAAGTCCGGAATCTCGGCACTAACGAATGGAAAGAGGTAAACCGGATAAGCTCTTCCGCCTAAGGTGTTGTAACCCTTTCGCTTCAGTTTTCGGGCACTGGATCCGCATAGGATAAATACGATTCCTTTTTCCGACATCAGACGATGCACTTCGTTGAGTAGTTCAGGCACTTCCGGTATTTCGTCTATGATGACCAATGTTCCCGTCTCTTTATCTGAAAGCATTTCGTTGAGCAGGGAAGGACGACGTTTGAATCGTCCTTTTATGGTAGTATCTAATAGGTCAATATAGATACAGTCAGGAAAAGTCTGGCGCAAGAAAGTGCTTTTTCCTGTTTGTCTAGCTCCAAACAGAAAAATGCTGTCTTCTAAATCATTGTCAATATGGCATATACGTTTAATCATAATAGCTCTTTTTTATAAGTTTCTATTGCGGATTTTCGTAGATTATCCGCAATAGCGTTGCGGATTTTCATAGAATATCCGCAGCAAAGATACGATTATTTTAAGAAACGAACAAGTTTTTTGGGAGGATATTTTTCTTTTTTCTTCTGTTTTCGGTCAATAATCTCTAAAAAGTAGAAGAAGTCTCGGGTTTTCTTCGTATCTTTGCCGTTAAAATGGTGTGAATAACAACATCAACAGTTGATTATGAGATGTTCTGATGGCAGCATCCATGATTGATAATGAAATATTTAACTCATAACATAAAACGGAAAAGTATGAAGAAAAACCTAAATGATTTCAAGCGTCTCTTGCTGACGGCTTGCTGCACCTTGGTGCTTTCGTGTGGCTGGGCAACGGTCAACGAAAAACCTTTTGTAATCCCTGAACTCAAGCAATGGAGCGGGGCTGAGGGAATGTTTACCCCATCGGGAAAATACGTGGTGAAGGGCGGAAAGAACGCCCAGGATGTGGCGAAACTCTTTGCTGCCGATTATCATGACCTGGTGGGAAAAACGCTCATGCCTAAGACGGGAAAGCCCTCTGCCGGCGACATTGTGCTGGTGCTCCAGTCTGATAAGAAATCAGCCCGACTGCTCGGCAAGGAAGGCTATCGCCTCACCATCGGCGACGTAACCACCATCACGGCTTCTTCCGTAGAAGGACTGGTATGGGGAACCCGCACCGTGCTGCAGCTTTCAGAGCAGCAGCGTTCGGCAGGTTTCGTGCTGCCAAAGGGTTCTGCCCAGGATACGCCTGTCTACGGGCTGCGAGGCTTCATGATGGATTGCGGCAGAAAGTTCATCCCGATGTCTTATCTGCGCTCGCTGGTCAAGATGATGTCTTATTACAAGATGAACACCCTGCAGATTCATCTCAACGATAATGGATTCCGACAGTACTTCGGTAACGATTGGGCGAAAACTCCGGCAGCCTTCCGCCTGGAATGCGACACCTATCCGGGACTCACGGCGAAGGATGGCAGCTATTCCAAGGCTGAGTTCATCGAACTCCAGAAACTGGCAGAGCAGTATGGCGTCAACATCATCCCCGAGATAGATGTGCCTGCCCATTCGCTCGCCTTCACCCATTACAAGCCGGAGATAGGTTCCAAGGAATATGGCATGGATCATCTCGACCTCTTCAATCCCGAGACCTACAAGTTTGTGGATGGGCTCTTCAAGGAGTATCTGGAGGGCAAGAACCCCGTGTTCCGGGGCAAGGTAGTGCATATCGGAACCGATGAGTATTCCAACGCCAAGAAGGATGTGGTGGAGAAATTCCGTTACTTCACCGACCATTATATTAAATATGTGGAGTCGTTTGGCAAGCAGGCTGCCGTTTGGGGTGCGCTTACTCATGCCAAGGGCGACACCAAGGTGAAGTCGGAGAACGTGATGATGCATTGCTGGTATAATGGTTATGCTGACCCGAAGGAGATGAAGCGCCTGGGCTATAAACTGGTGAGCATTCCTGATGGACTGGTTTACATCGTTCCGGCAGCGGGCTATTATTACGATTACCTGAATTGCCAGTATCTTTACGATTCATGGACTCCGGCGCAGATAGGCAACGAGAAGTTTGATGAGAACGACCCAGCCATTCTCGGCGGAATGTTTGCCGTATGGAACGACCATGCGGGCAACGGCATTACGGTGAAGGATATTCACGACCGTCTGTTTCCTGCCCTGCAGACGCTGTCGGCAAAGTGCTGGACGGGTGCAGCCACCTCTTTCTCCTTTGAAAAGTTCAATCGTCTTCGCCTTGCGCTCAGCGAGGCGCCTGCCGTAAACGAGGCGGCACGCTGGCAGAAGGGCAAGCAGCTCAGAATAGAGACTTTGAATCCTGGTCAGACCACGGGCGAAAAGGAAGTGGGCTATGGCTATCGGGTGGAGTTCACCATCGAGGGAGCCGATGAGCCGAAGGGCACGGTATTGTTCTCGTCAGATAACGCTACCTTCTATCTTGCCGACCCAGAAAGCGGCCAGCTTGGTTTTGCCCGCGAGGGTTATCTCAACAAGTTCAACTACAGGGTAGAGAAGGGCAAGAAGGTTACCCTGGCGATTACGGGCGACAACAGGAAGACCTGTCTTTATGTAGATGGCAAGTTGCGCGAGGAGCTTGGTGCGCTCACCCTTTATGCAATGCAGCTGAAAGACCTGGCTACATTCCAGAAGAGTGATGCTACAGCCACTCAGCCTATCGTTTATAATCCTTCTGCCAAGATGCACTATCAGCGCACGCTGGTGTTCCCTCTCCAGAAGACTGGCGATTTCAAGAGCCGGATTACGGGAGTGAAGGTGGAGCAGGAGTAGGTAGAAACAATTGAGACTCTGAGATTGAGATTATAAGCAAAAAAAAAACACTTTTCCAATTGGAGAAATATATTTCTCTAGTTGGAAAAGTGAAAAAGGTTGTTGAATGTGAAAGCCCTGTTATAAAGCCTTGGCTTTTTCTGGTTCATTCGTTGTCACGTAATCGATGCCTTGCTTGAAGAAATATTTGATGGCTTTCAGATTATTGACAGTCCAGACATTGGTAATAAGACCGAGTTTCTTGGCTTCCTTGATCCAGGTTGGATGGTCTAAGAAGACGCTGTCTTCGTAGTCGATGCCTGCATAACCTGCTGCTTTGGCATCAAGCGGAGAGAGGTCGCCGTTCAGATAGGAAACCTTGGCACCTGGAGCGTGGAGAACGAGATAATCGCAGGCGTGCTTGCTGAAGGAAATATACTCTGTTCTTGCTTC
>OLGZ01001664.1_pt1 | contig 12018 bp, 10 predicted proteins | sample 1605981 | NCBI WGS metagenome assembly OLGZ01 (sample SAMN03283291) | human gut metagenome | biome: human-associated habitat; material: feces | host: Homo sapiens | place: Peru | collected 2012 | reverse complement strand
GGGGTGATGCGGTCGTCATGTTCCTGGGCCAGGCGGGCCACGCCGTCCTTCTCGGCGTCCACCCGCATGGAGCGGAACTTATAGATATAGAACTGCTTGCCGTCCTTGGTCAGGCGCAGCTGCTTATAGAGGATGGGGCCGCCGTCATAGAGCTTGATGGCAATGGCCGTGATGAGCATGAAGGGGCTGAAGACCACCAGGGCCGCCAGGCTCAGGAGGATATCCGTCAGCCGTTTCAGGGCCAGATACCAGATGGCGGGGCTGCTGCGGTGGCAGACCAGCACGGGCAGGTTATCCAGCTGCATGGCCCGGGCACCCTTGACCAGGAGGTCGCCGATGTTGGGCCGGACATAGGCCTCTATATTGCGGTCGATGCAGTATTTCAGCAGGTCGTTCCGCTCGCTGGAGGGCACGCCGCAGAGCATCACCGCCCGGGCATCCCAGCGGAAGATCTGGCGGCAGAGCTCCTCGGACCCCACGTCCGCAGAGATGCTGTCCAGCACATAGAAGGCACCGGGCAGACGGCGGAGGATATCCTCGCCCTCCTTCCGGGCTTCGGGGTTGCCATAGACCAGCAGGGTGGCTCTGGGGGGCAGGAATCTGGCCGTGGCCTTCTTCACGCAGAAGGACAGCAGCCCGGACATCGCCACGCAGCCAACCACCAGCACCAGCATGGGCAGCACATTGGGCACGGCCCGGATCAGCAGGGCCGTGATCACATACATGATGCCGCAGCTGATGACCGCCGCCACCGTATTGGAATACATCATCTCCGCTGCCGTCTGGAACACCACATCAAAGCCGCTGTAGAGATGGGCAAACATATAAAACAGCAGGGCAAACAGCAGCACAACGATGACATCACCCTTGATAAAGAAGGGATAAATGTACATCTTCGTCCGGTAATACATAAACCAGACCAACGCAAACAGGGCGCTGTTGACCGCCGTCAGCAGCAGGCCAAACAACGTCTGCATTGCCCCACGCTTTTGCTGGGAATTGAACATAAGAACGGACCACACTCTCTTTCTTTCTCTTCTCACGCATTTTGCATATCAGGTGTATTTTACATCATTATGCGATAAATTGCAAGCTTTTGATACGAAACCGATAAATTTTTCGCAAAAAATAGCAATCTCACCAAAAATGTCGCGGCTTTTTTTCAAAATCTTACACACCATATTGTCAAATCTCCTTGCCCGCCGGATTTTCCCGGGCAAGGCAGGCATAGGCATAGGCCTTTTCAAAGTCCTTCCGCTCCCGGCAGCAGAGCTCCAGCAGGTCATAGCAGGCAATCCCCTGCTGCTCCGCCCGGGAAAGGGCCGCAAAGGATAAGGCATAGTCCTTCTTTTTTAGATAGGCCTTGCCCTCCAGCACCAGGGCCTCCGGAGTGGGGGCCTCCAGGGCCGCCAGCAGGGCAAGAGCCCGGTCCGCGTCCCCGCCGTCCAGGGCCAGCCGGGCCCGAAGGAGCAGCTCCCCATCCAGAGAGGGCAGCTGCTTCTGCCGGGGCTTCTGCCCAAGCTGCTGGGCCAGGAGCTCCTGGCGGGTGCGCAGGTCCGGGGTGATATAGGGGCTCTCGAAGCGCCGGGCCTGGCCCAGGAGCTTCCGGGCCACAGGCCGCCGCCCCTCCCGGGCGGCCTCCTCCGCAAGGCTCAGGCAGCACAGGCACCCAAGGAGCCCCCGCTCCCAGTCCAGAGTCTCGTCCGGGGTCTCGCAGTCCCCCAGGATGGACAGAGCCGCCCGATAGCGCTTCTCGGCAAAGGCCTGCCGGGCCTGGAGCATGCGCTGCTGGTTCGCCGTAAGCACGACCTCTCCCAGGAAATAGCTCACGGGCTTGCCCAGGGCATCCGCCAGGTACTGCAGCGTCGCCATGGAGGGGCGGGCCGTTCCGTTCTCGATCTGCGAGAGCATATTGCGGGTGATCCGGTCGCCGCAGAGCGCCCGCTGGGTCAGTCCTGCCTCCAGCCGCGCCTTGCGCAGCAGCTCCCCCATCTCCAATGACCGCACCTCCCTATTTTTTGCTATTATACCAAATCGTTCTGCAAAAATCCACCGAATTATTTTCAAAATTTTCACCGTCCCCGCGTCCCCGCACGCCTCAGCCCCGGGGCGCGGCGGGACGCAGGAGTGTCTCTTTTCCGCATTTTCAAAAAAGATTGCGTTTTCTTCAAGGAAATGGTATAATAACAAAAATTTCACAGTTTTCAAAACCGTGAATCCCGTTGATCTTTTTAAGAATCGGAGGCAGATATGAAAATCATTATCGCAGGCGACGGCAAGGTCGGCGCAACTCTGACCCGTCAGCTCACCAGCGAGGGCTACGACGTGACCATTATCGACTCCAAGGCCTCCCCCCTGGAATCCAGTGTGGAGCGGTACGACGTGATCTCCGTTCAGGGCAACTGCGCATCCATGGATGTGCTGCGGCAGGCCGGTGTGAAGGACGCCGATCTGCTCATCGCCGCCACCGGTGCAGACGAAGTAAACCTGCTCTGCTGCACCACGGCCCACGCCATGAACCAGAAGCTCCACACCATCGCCCGGGTGCGGAATCCGGAATACACCGAGCAGATTTTCAAAATGCGAGAGACCTTCGGCCTGTCCATGCTCATCAATCCCGAGAACCAGGCCGCCACGGAAATCGACCGGCTGCTGAAATACCCGGGCTTTCTCCGGCGGGACACCTTCGCCAAGGGCCGCACGGAAATCGTAGAGCTGCGGGTGGACCCCAACAGCAAGCTGTGCAATGTCCGCCTGGTGGATCTGCGGAGCATCATCCGGTGCAAAGTCCTGGTGTGTGCCGTGCTGCGGGGCGGCCAGGCCATCACCCCCGGCGGCGACTTCATGCTGCGGGAGGGGGACCGGCTGTTCATCACCGCCCTTTCCGAAAACCTGACGACGTTGCTGAAAAACCTGGGCATCCTCACCCGGCAGGTCCGGCGGGTCATGCTCTGCGGCGGCGGCCGGGTCAGCTACTATCTGGCCACCAAGCTGCTGAAGGCCGGCATCGGCTGCGTCATTGTGGATAACAGCGCCGAACGGTGCAGCGAACTGTGCACCCTGCTGCCGGGTGCAGAGATCATCCACGGGGACGCCTCCGACCAGGACCTTCTGGAAAGCGAGGGTCTCGCCCAGTGCGATGCACTGGTGACGCTGACGGGCTTAGACGAGCTGAATATGATCGTCTCCCTGTATGGCATCTCCCAGGGCGTTCCCCAGGTCATCACCAAGCTGGGCCACGCGGACAAGGGCGGCATTGTGTCCTCCCTGGCTCTGGGCAGCGTGGTCTGCCCCAAGGAGCTGTGCTGCAGCAACATCGTCCGGTACGTCCGGGCCATGCAGAACCAGACCGGCGCGGCCATCTCCGTCCATACCATTGCCGACGGCCAGATCGAGGCCATGGAGTTTCTGGCCGATGAGAGCACACGGTTCTGCGGCGTTCCTCTGAAGGACATCAAGATGAAGTCCAGCGTTCGCGTGGTCAGCATCAGCCACGGTGCCGCCACGGAAATCGCCAACGGCGATTCCGTCTATCAGCAGGGCGACACCATCATCGTGGTCACCAACAGCGGCGTGGTTCTGCGGCAGCTGAACGACATCTTCGCGTGAGGCATCGGCTATGAACTACAAAATGACGGGGCGTTTCATCGCCCAGATCCTGCTGCTGGAAGCACTCTTTATGATCCCCGCCATGTTCATCAGCCTGTACTGTGGCGAGAACGCCTCTGTGAAGGCGTTTCTGGTCACCATGGTGCTGCTGCTGGTCGTTTCCTGCCTGCTGCGGTTTTTGTGCAGGGGCGCAAAGAGCAACTTCTACGCGACGGACGGCATGGTCTGCGTGGCCCTGAGCTGGATCGTCCTCTCTCTGGCCGGAAGCCTGCCCTTCGTGCTCTCCGGTGCGATCCCCAAATTTATCGATGCGCTTTTTGAAATCGTCTCCGGCTTTACCACCACCGGCGCTTCCATTCTTCCGGAGGTGGAAAGTCTGCCCAAGGGCATCATGTACTGGCGCAGCTTCAGCCACTGGGTGGGCGGCATGGGCGTTCTGGTGTTCCTGCTGGCCATTGTCCCCAGCACAGACAGAGGCAAGGGCTTCACTATGCACCTGCTCCGGGCGGAAAGCCCCGGCCCCAGCGTGGGCAAGCTGGTTCCCAAGATGCGGCAGACCGCTGCCATTCTCTACATTCTCTATATCGGCCTGACCATTGCGGACATTATATTCCTGGTGCTGGGCAAGATGGATGTCTTCGAAGCGGTGTGCAACGCCTTTGGCACCGCAGGAACCGGCGGCTTCGGCGTGCGCAACAATTCCTTCGCCAGCTATAGCCCCTATCTGCAAAATGTGACGACCATATTCATGTTCCTGTTCGGCGTCAATTTCACCTGCTACTATTTTCTGCTGCTCAGGCAGTTTGGAGCCGTATTCCGGGACGAGGAGCTGCGGGCCTACTTCGGCATCGTCCTGGGCAGCACCCTGCTCATCGCCTGGAACATCCGGGGGCAGTACGCCACCTTGGAGGAGACCTTCCGCCACGCAGCCTTCCAGGTTTCCAGTATCACCACTACCACAGGCTTTGCCACGACGGACTTTGACCAGTGGCCCAGTTTTTCGAAAACCATTCTGCTGTGCCTCATGGTCATCGGCGCCAGCGCCGGCTCCACCGGCGGCGGCATGAAGGTCTCCCGGCTGATTTTGCTCTTTAAGAGCCTGCGCAGAAGCTTTTTGCAAATGCTCCACCCCCGTCGGGTTCAGATGATCCGCAACAACGGTCAGGTGGTGGACGACAAGATTGTAGAAACCACCAACGCCTACCTGATCGCCTATGTGTTCATCCTGTTCGTGAGCTTTTTGCTGCTATCCCCGGACGGATTCTCCACAGGCACCAATTTCTCCGCCGTGCTGTGCTGCTTCAACAACATCGGCCCCGGTCTGGAAGCTGTTGGCCCCACCTGCAATTTCAGCGGCTTCAGCATTCTGAGCAAGCTGGTGCTCATCTTCGATATGCTGCTGGGCAGGCTGGAAATTTTCCCCATTCTCTGCCTCTTCTCCCGCCACACCTGGCACCGCACCGTTCGATAATTGAAAAAATCGAAAACGCCCGCCATTGCACTTCATTTGATGCAATGGCGGGCGCCTTATTTACCGCAGGGGATACTGGGAGAAGGGCTTCCAGTTGATTGTTTTTTCAGGATAGGACGCGATGATTTCCTGGGCCTTCTGCCGGGTGATGACCTGGTAGTCGGCCCGCTCTGCATTGGGGTCAAAGCTCGGATCTCTGCGGACCCAATAGCCTTCTTCATTCACAAAAAGCTTTTCAATGCTGACGAAGCTGTCCCCCTCCATGCGGTAGAATTCATAGTGGTCCCCACTGCGGCAGCACAGCACGCCGCCTTCGCAGAGGGAATCGAAGACAAAACTGTCGCCGCTGATACGGTTTCGGAAGCAATAGACGGTGGGCTTTGCCTCGCTGACCGTCCCCTCCCAATCCTGCACCAGGGGCGTTTTGACGATCAGTACCTTGCTGCCATCCCCGCGCAGGTCTTCCAGCGCATAGACAAATTGGTCTGAATTTTCGTATTTATCCAGCATTCTGGCGATAAACCAGGCGTTGTCATCCTGATAGGGATAGGTTTTCATCGGTTCTCCAAAGCGTTTCATGGACTGAACACCGATATCCATAACGCAATAGGAATCCACAATGGCATAGGCCTGTTCCTTAGAAATGGACTGCCTGTTTTGGGGCTCCAGAACACGCTGCCCCTCCAGGCGGCCCAGCTCCCGATCCAAATGCCAGCCATTCTGATCCTGAATCACGGCCCGGTCAAATTCCAGGGTCTGCTCGCCGGGGGTGAAAAACCAATAGGCCTCCTGACCGAAAAAGCCTTTGATCAAAACCGTTCCATCCTGGCAGAAATAGAGACTGCCCACAACCCCCGGGGCATCCTGCGTATCAAAATACACGGTGCACTGTCCGTCCCGGATGGTCAGGATACGCAGATACCGATAGTCGATCAGCTCCTCCACCCCGTCCCCGTTCAGATCCCGCAGGGAATAGAGCATGGTGTCCCGATCATAGGGTGAGCGGGCATTCTCGAGGCGCTGGGCGACATAATCCCCATAGCCGCCGGAATAGAGGGCCTGCCGGGTCTCTTCCCGCTGGGCCCGGTAGTCTGCCTCTGCCTGGACAAAGAACTTCGTCACCTCTGCCGGAACCGGCTGCTGGGGGGCAATGGAATAGTCAAAGCACTCTGCAATTTTTTCCAGCTCCTCCGGCTCCATTTCCCGGCGGGTATTTCCCTCCAGGCAGTTGGAAGCCATGTAGATATGGATAGATGCCGCTTCCCGGTCTGCAAAAATATGGGCATGCTCCCCGTCCAGCACCAATAGCAGCGTCTGGCCGTCCCGGGTAACGTAGTTCCACTCCCGCAGCTGCTCCGAAAGGCCCACCAAAGCCGTATAAGGATACAGGCAGTCCTTGCGAACATAGGTCAGCTCTGCAAGCAGCGTTTGGGGCCAGAGGTCCACGGTCAGCTCCATAGGCATGGAGAAGCTCCCATCGTCAAAGAAATAGCCGTGCAGATACCGGCAATTCCCTGCCGCATCTGCCTGCATAACCCCTGCGAGGTGCAGCGACTGCAGCAGCACGCCTGCCTCGTAGTCATAGGTGCAGCCATATTCCTTTTCCAGCAGGTGCAGACCGTACTTCTGGGCAATGTCCTTCAGGGCCTGAACCGCCTCCGGTGTGCCGCAGTAATAGATATCCCGGAAATTCTCGGGAATGAATGCAGCGTTCCAGTCTGCCTGGGCACCCTTGGCATCGCTTTGCTCCAGGAATGCCTGCCATTCGGCAAACGCCTTCCGGTTGGCTGTTCCCTGGAGGCTCACAATGCTGTGGGGTGCAGCCTGGGGCTCTGTGGGGATAGGATTTCCTGCCTCATCATAATAGGTTGGCACGGTCTCCCGGGCGTAGGTGCCCAGGGACAGATCCTTCAAATGCAGCGCGTAAGCCACCGCGCAGCCAACCAGCAGCAGGCTCAGGCCGATCACCGCAGCAATCAGCAAAAGCCTTCGCCGGGGTGCAGCCTTCCGGCGCTGCTTCCCGGCGCGAAGGGCCTGGGCTTCCAGGACAAAGTCACTCCGGACATCCCCCAGAGCGTCCAGCAAATACAGCCGTGTCATAGCAGTCCCTCCTTTTGCAAGCAAATGCAGAGCCTTTTCCGCGTTCTGTGGAGCATGGTGCTGATATGACCCTTGGTCAGCCCCGTTTTGGCGGCGATGTCCTCCAGCGAATCTAAGTACCAGTAGCGGCAGAGGAACACACTGCGCTCTCTCTGAGGCAGGGCTTGCAAAAAGCGGTTGACCGCTGCTACCAGCTCTTTTCTGCCTACAGTATCTTCCGGGGTCTCTCCCCGGTCCGCGATCTCCCCAAGCTCCTCCAAGGCAAACGCCATCTGGCCCCCAGTACGCTTGTAGGCGGAACGCCTGCGCCAGCGGTCAATGGACAGGTGCCGGGTGATTTTCCCCAGAAATGCCCCAAGCAGGCTGGGCCGGGCAGGCGGGATCCGGTTCCAGGCGGCAAGGTAAGTATCGCTGACACACTCCCGGGCATCCTCCTGATCTGACAAAACATTGTAAGCTACGGAATAACAGTACGGGCCATATTTTCTGTCCGTCTGAACGATCGCCTGCTCATCCCGGCGGAAATAGAGCTCCACAATTTCCTGATCTTCCATATGCGTGCCTCCTTTCCATGTGTTTCACCTATATAGGCGCAGAAACAAGAAAAATATTACAGCGTCCTTCCAAAAAACTCCAATTTATTGGACCATTCTCGTTGTATAATTCCAGCAAGGAACACAAGGAGGGGTTATTCATGAAAATTCACATCTGGAAGAAGCTTTACAAGGAGGACCCTGCCCTTTCGGCAGAATACCGGCCCCTTCGGCGCAGGCTGGCCCAGGCAGGCTTGAGCGAAAAAGCGCTGCGGAAAATGACGCCCCAGCAGCGGGTGCAAACCCTGGAAAAGGCCAATCTGGACCCATACGACTTCATCTTTCTGGCCTGCTGAAAAGCGCCGCAGGAGCAAAACATCTGTTTTCGAAATTATACCACACAATCTGCACCACCGCTTCTGACAGCATTACCAATTTCCCGCCTCGATCTTTATGGAAAATAGCAGTTGACAAACGGGTGTACCCCGTCTATAATAAGCTTGTGCTTAGAAAAATACACAATGTTTAGGAGGCTGCTCCATGACCCAGCGGGAACGACAGGTGCTTCAGCTGATTGAAGCCGATCCCCTTATTTCACAACAGGACATTGCCGCAAAGCTGGGCATTACCCGCTCCAGCGTGGCGGTGCACATTGCCAATCTGACCAAAAAGGGCTGCATCGCCGGCCGGGGGTACGTCCTCCATGCGGGCACCTATGCGGTGGTCGTCGGCGGTGTCAACGTGGATATCGGCGGGCGCAGCTTTGCCCCCCTGGTAGCCTCCGATTCCAACCCCGGCAGAGTAAGCGTGAGTCTCGGCGGCGTAGGGCGAAACATTGCCCACAACCTGAGCCTCATGGGCACCGATGTGAGAATGCTCACCGCCTACGGAGACGATCTCCACGGTGAACGGGTCGCCGCCTCCTGCTCTGAGCTGGGCATTGATCTGAGCCATGCCCTGCGTATCCCCGGAGGCGTTACCTCTACCTATCTGTATCTGGCGGACGATCATGGGGAAATGGCCCTGGCCGTCTCCGATATGGAGATCTGCAAAAAGATCACCCCCGCCTATCTGTCCGCCCAGCTGCCTCTGCTGCAAAACGCACAGGTTGTTGTGTCCGACACCAATATTCCCGAGGAATCTCTCCGATTCCTGGCGGAGAACTGCACAGCGCCGCTGTTTATCGACCCTGTCTCCACCGTAAAGGCAGAGAAGATCCGGCCCATTCTCTCCAAGATCCACACCTTGAAGCCCAATCGTCTGGAAGCCGAACTTCTCTCCGGCATTCCCATTCACAGCGCGGCAGATGTGGAAAAGGCTGCGGATGTGCTGCTGGAAAAGGGCGTCCACCGGGTCTTCATTTCCATGGGCTCGGAAGGCGTGTATGCCGCCATGGGCGAGGAGCGGGTGCTGCTTCCCAATATTCCCGGCAATGTGGTAAATACCACTGGCTGCGGCGATGCCTTCATGGCCGCCCTGGTGTGGGCCTACCTGGAAGGCATGACCCTGCGGGATACCGCTCTGGCGGGTCTCGCCGCCGGTTCCATCGCCATGGAATCCTCTGAAACCATCAATTCTGCCATGTCCGCCGCCGGTCTTCGCAGCCGGATGCAGCGGTAACAAGGCTTTTTCAAAAAGAAAGGAATGTACAGCTATGAACATGAACAAGTATCTGGACGTCAATCCCGAAGTCGCTGAGGCTCTGGCCAACGGCAAGCCCGTTGTTGCCCTGGAATCCACCATCATCTCCCACGGTATGCCCTACCCCCAGAACGTGGAAACCGCTCTGAACGTTGAGAAGATCATCCGCGAGAACGGTGCTGTGCCCGCTACCATCGCCATCATCGGCGGCCGCCTGAAGGCCGGTTTGACCGCTGAGGAGATCGAGTACTTCGGCAAAAAGGGCCGCGCCATTCACAAGGCTTCCCGCCGGGACCTGGCCGTGCTGTGCGCCCGGGGTGAGGACGGTGCTACCACCGTTACCACCACCATGATCATTGCCCACATGGCCGGTATCCGCTTCTTCGCCACCGGCGGCATCGGCGGCGTGCATCGCGGTGCCGAGACCACCATGGACATCTCCGCAGACCTGGAAGAGCTGGGCCGCACCCCCGTCATGGTCTGCTGCGCCGGTGCAAAGTCCATCCTGGACCTGGGCCTGACCCTGGAGTACCTGGAGACCAAGGGCGTGCCCGTCATTGGCTACGGCACCGATGAGCTGCCCGCCTTCTACACCCGTCAGTCCGGCTTCGGCGTGGACTACCGCATCGATACCCCCGAGGACCTGGCCGCTGCTTTCAAGGCCCAGAACGACCTGCAGCTGGGCGGCTTCCTGGTGACCAACCCCATCCCTGAGGAATACGCCATGGACAAGGCCGTCATCGATGCTGCCATCGACCAGGCCATCAAGGAGTCCAAGGAGCAGGGCATCAAGGGCAAGGAGACCACTCCCTTCCTGCTGGCCCGCGTTGCCGAGCTCACCGGCGGCGACAGCCTGGCATCCAACATCCAGCTGGTTTACAACAACGCTGCCCTGACCGCCAAGACCGCTGCTGCTTACTGCAAGCTGTAAAGAAGAGAATTTCCCCTCCGCGCAGAGCGCATTATACCGCTCTGTGCGGAATTTTTTTGTATTTTAAATAATAACATACGTTTTTTATAAAAAGTATGATTTACTTGTGCATTATTTCTCTGTATAATAAGAGCATAAGTCGAAGAAATCAATTCTATTTTTTAGGGGAGGTTATGCCTATGCGGTGCAATACGCTGCTGCTCTTTTACTGCGCCGCTACAGCTCTGCTTGGTCTCTTCTGCCTGGCGCGTCTGCTGGCGCTCTGGGTGCGGGACATTCTCTTCTCCCGCCGAAAACAAGCGTTTCTTGCCCGCCTCCGGGAATTGTTCGAAGCGTATGATCAGCTTTCTCAGGCTGAGCTGGGCTATCAGGTGGCGTGGCTGTGCCACAGGCTCGGCCGAATCAGCTGGCTGCTGGCTTTTCACGAGGCTATGGAGCAGCTGCCGGAGCAATCGGGATCCTGCCAACTGGCCGCCCAGGTGCTGGCCCTGCTGGAGAAAAACTACCGCCACGCAAGCTTTCATGCCCGCACCTGCTATGCCGCGCTCCTGGCCGAATACCGGGTGCTCTCCTTTTATCCCAACGATCGGCTGATTTCCTTTCTTTTCCGGCTGCTGGAGGAGCAAAACGACCTTTGCAGTGCAGAATATGCACTGCAGGCCCTCTATGCTGCCGGAGACCCTGAACTGGTCCTCCGGGCACTGTCTGCCCTGGACCGGCCGGAGGGACTGTCCATCCACCGGAAGGTGCTGGTAGAGGGGCTGCAGCATTTTCAGCCCAGAGAAGCGCTCATCCGGCAGCTGTGGTATGGGTTCCGATGCTCTGATACCATGCAGGCCGCACTGGTGGATTTTATTCGCTTCGCCTCCCCCTACTGGCGTCCGGAGGTACTGGAGCTGCTGGAAAGTACCAATGATCTGGATGTAAAAATCGCCTGTCTGCGCTATTTTGGAAAATATCCCTGCACGGATGTGCTGCCGCTGCTGCGGCGATTCTCACAGCCGGACAATCCCTGGGAGCTCCAGGCGGTGACTATGTACGTATTGGGTGCATACCCTGCCGCAAATGCCCTCGGTCTTCTGAAGGCCGGACTCCACAGTCCCTTCTGGCATGTCCGGCGCAATGCCGCCGCCTGCTGGCCCTTGCCGCCGTGGTCTGCGACACCCATGCAAGCTTTCGCATCCAGCAGCGTGAGCTGCTGCAGCTGCATCGGTTCGGTATCTTGGCTCTTCAATACCTTCTGTTCCTGGTTTTCTCCCTCTGGGCCCCGCTTCTGGCAATGCTCGGAGTCGCAACCGTGCTTTTCTGTCTTTGTCTTGGGCTGCTGGACAACGGACTGCTTTTGCAGATTCTGGTTCTGAGTCTCCTATTCAAGCTCCTTTTGTCCATCTCCGCTTTTCAAGCCCGGGCAGAGGACTTCTCCCTGGTGCCAAAAGAGATACCGCGTTTTTTCTTGCTCTGTCTATTGGGGAGCACCCTGTACCGCCTGTGCATCACCTGCGCCTGCATTCAGGGGCTCTTCTCCCGAACCAAAGGGCAATAATACGCCGTTTGCTTCGAGTGGCCTGCTTTGAAGTCAAAAAAATCAGCCGCCGAGAAACCTCGACGGCTGAAATCTTTGAAATTAGTCAGTGACGTAGGGCAGCAGGGCGATCTGACGGGCGCGCTTGATAGCGGTGGTCAGGTCACGCTGATGGGCTGCGCAGGTACCGGTGGTACGGCGGGGCAGGATC
>OLGZ01001663.1_pt1 | contig 12033 bp, 9 predicted proteins | sample 1605981 | NCBI WGS metagenome assembly OLGZ01 (sample SAMN03283291) | human gut metagenome | biome: human-associated habitat; material: feces | host: Homo sapiens | place: Peru | collected 2012 | reverse complement strand
GAAAAAGAAATTTTTTGCTAATTTATGGTTGACTTTTCATAGCTGGTCTCCTTTAAGTTATACTATAGGCACCTAAACCCTGCTTAGATGCCTATAATACCTGTCCATATTGTTCCTTCTGCTTAACTTAATACAAGATAGTACGAAGAGAATCTAACTAATTCTACATAATTAGAATTTTTCTTCGCTGTTGTACTACAAGTGCAGCTCGTTGGACAACTACATGCATATGCTTCAAAATTGTTTTTAGAAGCTTTGCTCTTCTTCATTAACTTTTTCATCTTACTCACCTCCTCTGATTTTAATTATATATCAAATATAACAATAAAGTTATTTTGACCGTTTTTTATCAATAACACTAATATCTGGTACTATTCCAAAATTATTTATTTGTTCTACTATCTGATTTTCTTTTATATTATCAATATCCTTTATTACAACATCATCACTATTAGAATCTCTTTTTATATCTGCTCTGTTACTATAAATACTTTCTATCCAGCATAAATAACTACCATCGGGATATATTATTACCCCTGCACTTTTTGCTGGAGGACTCAAACTTCTTATTTCTTGCTGCGCCGAATAAGAACAGTTTTCATCAATAATTTTCATTATTCTTTCACAAAATGCACCATCATTTTTCATCTTTTCAAGTGTATCTCCACCTATAATTACGTTATTTAATCCTGTTATCGAATTAGCAGAAAAAAAATCAGAAGAAATCGTTATTTTTGCATTATGATTTGATTCAATGTTCTTTACTAATTCCTCAATAGATGCATTTTTTTTCACTTCATTATCCATAATTTCTTCAAAATTAACCTTTTGGCTTTTAGAATCAATCACATTACCCATAGTAATACTTTCATTATATAAATTAATACTATCTATTTGCATCATTCAAGTATCCTCCCTGCGGATATTTTTTCTTTTAAGTATATATCAGAGATTAAAATAAACAAGCCACTTTGCAGAAAGTAACTTTTCATTGCAGAAAATGACATCCACAAAAAATCCCCTTGAATCAAACCTAAGTTCAATTCAAGGGAATAACCCCTATCGGCTCTTTCCATTCATAGCAGGTACATCTTTTGTTGCCATACTCTCGCTCATTACTTTTGTTGTCTCTTGCTGCTGCGCCTCAAAAGCCTCTGCACCATACTGGTATTCTGGCTCTGCCACTCTTGACAAGGCTATTGGATCAATCATTTCCGCTCCTGCCATGCGTTCAACTTCTCGGTCAGTTCTTTCACTTTGATACTGTTTCACATCCGCCGAAAGTTTTTCCACGTTTTCTATGGCAGCATCTGCATAACCTAAGATACCACACAGTAGCTTTCGTTTTGCCTGCAAAGGTTTCTTTATCAGTTCTATCTTTGAAAATTTCTTCTCACCATACTCTTTTTCGGGTTTATTTGCAAAGACACGGATTGTATTGGCGGCTTTCTGTACCGCCTCCCTCATACCTGTCCCCAATGCATCAATCTTTTCAATGCTCTGCTCAACATCAGTAATAGATTTCTGCACATTATTTCGTAATTTTTGCAATTTTTCTTTAATTCTAAGAAATTCTGACACCTTATTTAAAGCTTTTTTCCCTTTCTGCTTTACTTCTGCCACAATCTCAGAAGCCTTCTCTCTCACTTCTTCTTTGATTTCAAATAGCTGCTCCTTCATTCTGTGGCATTGTTGTTCCAGACTCTCCACTGCCTTACGGATAGTTACCTTCAAGGTCTTATCTGCCTTTTCCTGCTCCATCTTTGCAAGCTGTTTTCGGACATTTACAAGCTCCTCTGTCACGGACTCCAGCCTCTTTTCCATACCGTCAATCAGGACTGCCATTTCAAACACATTGTTTGCCGCTTCCCTCTGCTGATTCTGGTTTAAAAGAGCAATCAGTTCCTGTATGATCTGGTCTTTTGTCAGTTCCATATTCTGTTGTTGATCCATTTTGATTTCCTTTCCGGTAAAAAGGGGCATGACCGGCACACCCCTTCTGCCTGCTTCTTATTCTTCTTTCTTATCGAAAGGGCAGCTCCCTATCCGGCTGTCTGTTCTCTGCCTTTGCGTAGCTTTGACTTGCCGCCTGCTCCATGCCCTGATTCATGGCTTTTTCCTTTTCCTGCTTGTAGCAGTCCATGAGGGCATCATATAACTTCTCACGAAATTCCTTTGTGACAGGAAAGCATACATCCTGAAACTGGCTCTTTCCGTCTTTTCCGTTCTGCTTTACCATGTAGGAAGGCATCGCCACAAATTCCTTTTCCTTGCCCTGAATGATACCGACATTGCTTACTACGAAGCTGTCCTCAAAGTAGATGCGGGCAAGCCCACGAATGTTGCTGCCTTCCCTCTCAAACGGTGTAACCGCCACACGCAACTCCGGCTCTCCGGCATTCTCTGCCACCCTGCTGACTTCTGTCTTGCCGGACTGCTCCATTTCCCCATAAAGAGAAAGAATATCATCGTACAAGTCCTTGCGTAACTCGCTTGTAATCGGATTGCACACATCCTTATAGACAGGCTCGTTATGCTCCGTTCTCTCCTTTGTCTTAAAAGAAGGCATGGAGACGAAAGGCTGGTTTTCCATTCCTACCACCACAGCGATATTAGTGACCTTGAAACAGTCACCAAATGTCACAGTGGCAAATGCCTTGACACTTTTCTTCGGGTTGTTTACTGCGTTTATCTTGATTGAATACTGCATAGATTCCTCTCTTTCTGTCTGCCATTGCAGACTGTTACATGATTTATATAGGTTTACCTTTAATGCAGACATTCTTTTATCCATGTTGTCTGCCTTTGCTTCCCTCTCTGCCCCGGCAAACTTCGGAGTCCTCTCTACGGTCAGGACATTTCCCGCCTTGATTTTTGTCTCCGGGGCAGTCTTTACATGAAGCTTTGTCTTTTCTTTGGTATGAATGACCATCGGCTTGTCATCCACCTTTTTGATGTTCAATTTTCCTCACCTTCTTCCTGAAAAAGAGCAAAAAAATAGCACCTAAACCAATGGCTTAGATGCTGTGATTTACTGTTTATTCTCTTTTTTCCGTTTTGCTTTCTGCTCCGATTTTCTCTGCCTTTTTTCGTACATATCATGAATCCAGTCTTTTACCGGAGCCTTCCACATTTCCTCCACAAACTGATAAAATCCTTTACCAGCGCCTCATCCCGTTTGTCACGGCATTTCTTCATAAGCTGTTCTGTATCCGAAAGCATATCCGGCGTATGATATTCTCCAAATTTAATATTCAGCTTCATAATATATCTTACCAACTTTTCTTCCGGTTCTATTCCAACTGCATACAGCATTTTTTCGATACCTGATTTTTCTCTAAGAGATGCCTGTTCACTCTGGTAAATAACCTCTGCCTGTTTTGTTATCTTATCCTCACGGACAATTTTAGTAATTTCATAGGAATGTGACAGATCACGATACAGAATATCATAATCTCTTTCTGCAACATACGTTGTAATAAAAGAATTACAATGGCACAATCCCTTTTCTTTCCCCTGTGCTTTGACTATCCCCAGATGGAGTACCTTATCTTCCATTCTGTGAATTAAAAGATAGTCGCTGTCAAATTCCGAATCAGGATTATGGTTAATATCAAAAAGATACAGCTTTGAATAAGAGCAGAACATTTCCGGTAAAAGGTAAAGATAATCCAGCTTCAAATGTATCAGCTTTAACATTCTATCCTGCTTTTCTTTTGTTTTATAATACTTCTTAACGAGCTTTTCTAATGACTCCAGTGTAATTCTGCCCTTCTTTACTGCATATACACCAAAATCCCCGGCATACTGATTCGGTCTGCCAACATATTGAAGCCCCATCAAATGCGGTATTTTCAGTTCCGTATTTGTCAGATGTAGTATTCGTTTTGCAGTATGGATATAATAATCATATTTGCGCAGTACATCTTTGGTATCATTAAATATTTTCAACAAGCGGATATCTTTCATAAAACCATCCTTATCCTCATCGTTGGAAATGGAATCATCCAGTTTCCATAAAAGAAAAATGCCTGGGCTGTTAGGCTCAGGCTTAACTTTTCTTTTTTGAATTGCAATTCTGGGAGCAGTCCTATGATAATTCCATAGGCAGAGGCTAACTTTGTATTTGTATCGCCCGCAAAGCCGGGACGGGTAGCTCCTCTCTATCGCCGCAAAAGCACTTAAGCTTTTCATTAGCTATAATCTAACATGAGAATCAGCCAATGTCAACCGCATTTTTACTTTTCTCTAAGGCAATTTTTTCACGGATATTCGTGTTGTAGAGGTTGTAAAGGTCTGTTCCTTTTTCAATCTGGTTGTCAAAAGGAATTACCACATTTCCACATTTCATCAGTCCCATACCGCTCTGGGTATTGGTTACGAAGCGGAGCTGTGCTTCTGATACACCAATAACCTCTGCCATTTTGGAGTTGTCCGTATTTTCCTGCTTTAACAGGGCAACAAACTCGGAGTTTGCAAGCATGGTTGTCGCTGTGTAGTTCTGCAAAAGATCCACGACATTCTGCGTGATGCCAGTACAAAGACCGCCCTGCTTTCTAACCTTTTTCCAGAGCTGCTGCAAATATTTCGCAGAATACTCCGAATTGAGAAGTACATGGAACTCATCAATATACAGCCATGTTGCCACGCCACGCTTTCCGTTTGCAATGATACGGTTCTGGATACTCTCCATCATAACGAGCATTGTGATAGGACTAAGCTCCGTACCCAAGTCACGGATACCGTAAACGGTGAAACGGTTATCAACGTCAACGTTCGTTTGATGATTAAAGATGTTCAAAGAACCATTGACAAAAAGCTCTAAGGAAAGTGCAATATCCTTTGCCTCCTCCTCCGGTTGATTCATTAAAATCTTATAAAAGTCTGACATTCTCCTTTTTTGCAATAAAAAAGTAGGACCAAGTCAGCTTTATGGAACTTGTCCACACAAGAGCTAATTTAGTCCTACCCAAATATCAAATATTAAATTATCACCTCTTTTAAGATACACTTCATACACCATCCGAATAATTGATGGTAATTTAGTGTCAAGTTGCTTATTTTTCGGTTTCAAGATTAAAAATGAGCTCATCCTAATCACTTTTTGCTATTCTCATAGCAGTTTTTTCTTAGGACTAAATCAGCGGAACCTCTTGATTTTATTAGGTTCTTACTAACTTGACACTATTATATCATCAGCCCCCCAGGCGGTATTCGGATAGGATACATCCGGGTTCCTTTCGCACCCGCGGATCAGGATATTTCCGATCTGCACCGAATTTAAAAGCAGTCTTCTCCCAGGGCTGTTTCCCCACTCCATGATCTGTGCACATGCTCCTGCCGCAATTGCAGAAGCTGCACTCGTTCCCGTCAGCGTCACATAATTTCCAAGCCTTCCTACCGCCTGCACGCCCACAGCCGGAGCCACAAGATCCGGTTTTACAACCGACGTAATCGTATACCCTCTTCCGGAATTCAGATACAAAATACCGCTTTTTTGATCCATCCCACCCACCCCAATCGGAATTTTTGCCGAAGACGGCACGGTAAGTGTCACATCCGGATCCGGACGCAAAAACACCACGTCTTTTTCTAACATTCCGGTCATTGGCAGCCAGATATGAAATTGTCCTGTGATCGTGGTACTCGGATTAACATACAGCGTCCAGATCCCTGCCGCCGGGTTTTCAAACCGGATAAACACCAGCTGATCCCCCCGCGTGCGTCCCACCTGTGCATAATCAATTTCCACTCTTGTCCCTTCAAATATAAATTCCTGTTCCTGATGCGAATTTCCGGGCACATTCTGCGCCGGCATAAGAGTGCCTCCCGGCGAACGCACCGCCACCACAAACAATTCCGGTGCACTGGCCCACAACTCGAGATAAAATCCCCGCATCCGCTGTTCCACATTCACCTCTACCGCAACCATCGAATTTCCATCACTTTTCCCGTAAAAATGATGTCTGGCATTCGCCTCATTTCCGGTTGCCACAACCGCACACCGGCGCCATCTGCCCGCAATATCATCAAGAAGTTCCGAAAGATTGCTGCCACCGGAATGGCTTCCGTTGTTTGTCCCGAGACCAAGGCACAGAATAAGGGGCCGCCCCAGTTTTCTGGCAGTCTCTTCGAGATATTCAACTGCCGCCATAATGTCATTTTCCTGATAGGCAGGCATCTCCTGCGGAATATAAAAAAAGTCTTTCAGATATGGTTTTGCCGGTTTTAACTTTACAACCAGAAGTTCCGCATAAGGAGCCGCCCCAGTAAAACCAGCCTGCAGATCTTCACTTCCGCAGGCAATACTTGCCAGCATGGTTCCGTGCCCATCTTCATCCGTCACTGGAACCAATTCCCGCGGATGTTCCTGTTCCAGTGCCTCATTGATCTCTTTTTGTGTATATTCCGTTCCGTACAAAAATCCCTGCGGGGTATTTTCCTCCCCCGCCGGAATACTCTGATCCCAGATTGAGCGGATTCTTGTACTTCCATCGGCATTCCGGAAACAAGGCAGTTCATAGGAAATTCCCGTATCAACAAATCCAATAAAAATACCCTGTCCCCGAAGGGACAGGGCTGGCTGATTCTGCAGCTGCAGGATACCGGTTGTCTCCAGTGCAAGCGTATCCAGCAGTCCGAAACATTTTGGGATAATCGAATATCCGTATGTCTTAATGCTCAGCTGCGGCACCTCGTCCCGGTCAAAATATTCTGCCACAAATTTTTCACCGATATTTTGTATACATTCTGCCCGGTCGTCAGAAATCTCCAAAGACTCTCTGGCAATCAGGATATCGTAGGTATTGTTGGAGCGGATAAATGCATCACAATTTCTATCCATAAGAAACTCCCACACTTCTTTTCCGTAACTATATGCACAAAACTTTCAGAATAGAACTTATTCTTTTACACATGCCACGCCATACGGTTCCAGTGTAAGAATTCCCTTGATCACCTCTCCCGTCAGAAGATCAATTCCCTCTACCCCGGAAACAATCTGCGGTCCGGTCGTATCATTCAGATAAAATACATACCGCATACCATCCGCTTCGCGTGTGTGACGTTCCACGCCATATGGAAGTTTATACATCGAAACTCCCGCTTTTTTCAGTGTACGCGCATACAGGTGCTGCATGGAAGCATCATCCAGCCGGGCCGCGATATACATGGCACTGCCGTTTTGACATGTGCGCTCCGTCACTGCTGCCATTCCTTTGTAATAATCCTGTTCATAGGTACCAAGCACGTTTGTGCCATCTGCCACACGCAGAACTTCCGCATAATCCCGCACTTCCCCTTCCGGCATTTCGGCAAAATGTACGCGGTTGCGGTCGGACGGATACAGTGTATCAATTTCCTCACTGATCACGCCAAAGAGATCCTTTAATCCGTCTCCCGGAAATCCGCCCAGATAATTGAGCTGATTTTCATCCACATATCCGGTCACATAGGTTGCGATCAGATGACCTCCCTGCTCCACAAACTGTTTCATGCGCTCCCCGACATGCGGATGCAGCAGATACAGCATTGGTGCCACAATCACAGAATAACCGCTATAATCCTCTTCACTGGAAATCACATCCACATCCACTCCGAGTGCCGACAGATTGCAGTATGCTTTCCTGCAGGTCTTAATATAGTTACGGGTGGACTCTGCCAGCCCCTTCATTCCATCCGTTGCCCAGAGGCTGTCCCAGTCGTATAACACGGCTACCGGTGCTTTTACGACTGTCCCTGCCAGATCTTTGAGTTTCTTTAATTCTTCCCCAAGATCTGCCACTTCACGAAAAACTCTGGTATCATCCGTTCCGAGATGATCCACAACCGCTCCATGGTACTGCTCGAACGATCCTCTTCCTTTGCGCCACTGGAAATACTGCACCGTATCGGAACCGAGAGCCACTGCCTGCAGCGAAGCCAGCCGGTGTACGCCCGGACGCTTCATTTTATTAAACGGATGCCAGTTGACCAGCCCCGGTGCGCTCTCCATGAGCATAAACGGCTGCTCTTTTTTCAGGCAACGGATCATGGCATGATCAAACGCATTTTCTGTCATCGTATCTGAAAACGACTCCTCATCATTGTGAAACCGCGGATAAGAATCCCAGGACACCACGTCCAGCGGCTGCTGCATTTTATGATAGTCCAGTCCGTCATATTCTTTCATAAAATTCGTTGTCACCGGAATCTTCGGGGTACGTTCTTTTAAAATGGCAATCTCTGCCTTCATGTAATCCGTCATATTCCAGGTGATAAACCGTTTCCACTCCAGATTCAATCCCATAATGCTGAATTCTCCGTTGCGGTACGGCGGTTCAATCTGGGAAAAATCATTGTAAGTATGACTCCAGAACGTTGTCCACCATGCCTTGTTCAGTTTTTCAATATCATGGTCAAACTTTTCCGCCAGATAATCCTGGAACCGCTTTACACAGTGCGGACAGTAACATTCCCCACCAAATTCATTGGAAATATGCCACATCAGAAGCCCCGGATGATTTCCGAATTCATCTGCCAGTTTATTGACGATCACAGAAACCTTCTTCCGATAAACCGGTGCACTCATACAGTGGTTGTGCCGCACCCCGTGATGTTCACGCACCCCGTAGGAATCCACGCGTCTGCACTCCGGATATGTTTCATCCAGCCATGCCGGGCGCGCTCCGGACGGCGTCGCCAATATCGTGTAAATGCCATTGGCATATAACTTATCCATGATGTCATGCAGCCATGCGAAATGAAATTCCCCTTCCCGCGGCTCATAGGTTGACCAGGAAAATACCCCAAGTGTTGCACAATTCATCCCGGCTTTCTTCATCATGCGGATATCTTCTTCCAAAATGTCCGGCCGGTCCAGCCACTGTTCCGGATTATAATCCCCTCCGTGCATAATTCCGCCGATCTGCGGAAATAAAATCTTTTTCTCCATGTTTCCTCTCCCTTTATTTTGTGTTTTCTATATTCCGGCTTGCATGACAGGTAAAATACAAAATCTGATACTCCCCGGAAATTTTTCCAAACAGTTCATTGCCATGTGCCATCTTTTCTTCATCCAGATTGACAAACGGATCATCCAGCACCAGAAACGGTTTTTCCTTCGGATACATCGCATCCACCAGCGCCAGACGCATACAGATTCCCAGCAGATCCTGATATCCGGCAGACAGCCACTTGGTTTCCCGCATCTCTCCCTGCTCTTTCATCTGCACCTCGATGTTGGCATCCACCATCCAGTCTTTTTCTTTATCCCCGGTCAGAAGCGAGTAATACTTTCCAAACCCGTTCTCGATCGGACCCAAATATCTCGCAGAAAACTGCTCCTTTGCATTCTGTAGGAACTCTCCCGTCAGACGCAGGGTTTCATATAAATGCTGTTCTTCTTCCTGTTCCTGTCTGCAGATGGAAAGCTGCTGTTCTTTTTCATCCCGGATATCCAGCTGATCCTGCAGATCTTCGAGCTGATGATGGTACTGCTCGATGGCTTCCCGGATATCCTCGCTCCGCTCATCCACATCACGGATCATGGAATTGAGTTCGTCAAGGGAATATGGACATTTTTCCACCGCTGCCAGTTCTTTCATATTGTGTTCCTGTTCAAAAAGTTCTCTCTTTTTTCTTGCCTCTGCGTATGCTTTCTGTGCGATCCGGTACTCGGTTGCCTTCATCTGTAACTGGCTGATTCCTGCTGCAAGATCTTCTCCGAAATCCATTCCCGCTTCTTTTCCAAATGCAAGCAAAGAGTTCTGTTTCCGCTCAAATTCCTGTCTTGCCGCATCGCTTTTTCCGGCACGGCTGCGCAGACGCTCATATTCCTGCAGCTGGCTGCGGAGTTCATACAGGCAGGTTCTGGCATCCTTTTCTCCCGGAACCATCTGATACTGCTCCAGAAAATGCTTGGTCTCCTGTTCGATGCGCGAAGCTTCTTTCGAAGCCTCTTCCATGGTTTTTTGAATTTCTTCCACCGGTCCGCGGAGCTTACGCTCCTCTTCCAGATGCTGTATCCGGAGTGCACGCACCTTTTCTTCTTCCTTTGATACCTGCAACTTGCGCACCACAAGAAGCACAATACCTGCCACTGCCGCAACCACCGATACCGCCAGAAGCGGAAGGAAAAACTTATGTACCTGTGGCAACAGAAACGACAACACACCACCGGCAGCACCGATCACCAGCAGGATAATGCCGCAGATCATCATCGGAAGACGATTTTTTACCGTATAATCCGGTTCTTCCCGCTTCATTGCCATCGCTTCAAAATAGGACATTTTCGTTTCCAGCTGCGTTTTTTCTTCTTTGAGTTTTGCAAAACGCTCCTGTTCTTTTTCCATTTCCGTTATTTTTTCTTCAGAAGGAATCTGGTTTTCAAACTTATCACCAAGTTCCTGCAGGCGGTTTTCTTCTTCTTCGGTCAGCCCCAGATTAAACAAAGTGGTTTTTAACACCCCAAGCATCTGTACATCCTGGTTCTGCTTTGCAAACTCCTCATCCTGCGGCACCTGTCCCGGAAATACATCCGCAAAAGCATCCAGTGCCGCTTTCTTTTCCTGTTCCTCCTGTTTGGTGGCCGCATAGGCCTGCTTGATTCCTTCCCTGCGGCTCTCTTCACTCGCCACCTGCAATGCTTTTGCATACTGATCCCGAATCCCGGCCAGTTCTTTTCTCTGCTCCTGTTTTTCGGTAAGTTTTTCGGTAATCTTTTTGTAAGACGCCTCTGCCGCATCATAGCCACGCAGTTCTTCCGTTAACAGCGTGATCATATTCGTCCGCTTTTTCATGGAACCTGTTGCACGGTCCGGTGAAAGTTTATTCATCCGGTCATGAATCTTTTTCTGAGCGGTCTCAAAATTATTGATATCGTTTGTATTCTCTACAAGATTTCCCAGCTTGGCATTGATCGCATCAGTCGAGCAGCATTCGCAGTCATTTTGTGCAATAAATGCGCTCCTTTTAAACGACGCACTGTCCAGTCCGAAAATTTCACTTCCGATCTCGGAAGAGAAATCATGACATTCCAGATTGGTGGAAAGATCATATAAATGAAAAACATCTGTTTTTTCTGTTTTTCCAAATGTACGGCTGATCCGGTACTCTTTTCCCTGATAGGAAAAATCCAGTTCGCCCCCATACGTTCCCCCCTGCCACGGGCGGAATACCACACGTTCTTTATCAAACAGTCCGGATTCTCTCTTAGAGTCAAACCCGTAAAACATCACCCGCAAAAAAGCGGCCAGTGTACTTTTTCCCCATGCATTCGGTTCGTGAAACAGATTAACTCCGTCCTGAAATTCCAGATGCAGATCCGATAGTTTTCCAAAATTGTCGATATGACAGGAACGTAATTTCATCCTATATCTCCTCCCCGGACAATGCCAAAATTCCACAGCGGATCACTTCTGCCTTCTGCTCCTGTGACAGTTCAGATCCAAGTACCATACGGATAAACTCCCCCTTTAACGAGGCATCTTTTTCATAATCACTGTAGTCGACCCGAAGGGTTGTCCGGTCTTTCACCTTTTCAAAATAAAAATAATCCGAGAACAGATTCTGCAGATACTCGCAATTGATCTCCGCATCCACTTCCACCTCACCGGTCAATACAAATTTGACAAGACTTCCCGACGGATACTGCGCCTGTTTTACAGCATCTTCCATCCGCTCTGCCGCTTCTCTTGTCGTCATGACATTGCTCACATCCACTTCAAGCGTGTACAACGTGCGGGCTGCCATCTGAACAAACTGCATCTGGGCACGGCAGGTCTGCTCGTCCACATCCAGTAAAACGAATCCTTTCGGTCCACACTCGTCAAATCCGCGTCCTTCCAGACATCCACAGTAACACCAGGTACCGCGGTTATCCAGCTTGTCCTGCATGAAGGTATGTACATGTCCCAGCGCCAGATAATCAATATTTTTATTTTTCAGCTGGTTCAGGCTGATATTCTCTGCCTGTGTGCGGCATGCATAATCTCCCGCCTGTCCGTGCATCATGACAATATTGAAATCTTCATGCCCCAGCACAAGGGAATTGTA